>RCMZ01000199.1_pt1 | contig 37985 bp, 30 predicted proteins | sample 2041141 | NCBI WGS metagenome assembly RCMZ01 (sample SAMN09708263, study PRJNA481090) | Wastewater metagenome, whole genome shotgun sequencing project. | biome: sewage; isolation source: Davis station wastewater (DW) | place: Antarctica: Davis Station | collected 2010-03-01 | reverse complement strand
CTCCCCCGCCGCCGGCCCCGACCCCGATCGTCACCCCTCCGCCCCCGCCGCCCGCTCCGGTTCCGGCTAAGCCGGCTCCGCGTCAGTTCGTGGTCTACTTCGACTGGGATCGTTCGGACCTGACGGCTGAAGCCCGCTCGGTCGTGACCCAGGCCGCCAACTACGCCAAGTCGGGCGCTCCGACCCGCGTTCTGGTCGTCGGCTACACCGACACCTCGGGTTCGGCCGCCTATAACCTGGGCCTGTCCAACCGTCGTTCGCGCACCGTCGCTGACGCTCTGGTTGCTCAAGGCGTCAACGGCGGCGTCATCGCCCTCGACGGCAAGGGTGAAACCAACCTGGCCAAGGCTACGGCTGACGGCGTGCGTGAGCCGCTCAACCGTCGCGCCACCGTCGACATCAACTTCTAAGTCGGAAAAGGGCTCGCTCGGCGAAAGCTGCAGCGAGCCCCAACCGAACCACGAAGTGCGTCGCACAAAGACAGAACCGCCGACTTCTCATCGAAGTCGGCGGCTTTGTTTATTTGCAACTATGGATTGGATTTTGCGTCTGTTATTGCGTGATTTCAGTCGTTTGTAGTTGATAATACAGCCAGTGCGGGTCACAACGATCCGGGAGTGTTTCGGCGCGCTCCATTTCTCGTCGAAGTAGCGCGTGGCATGTGTCGTGACCAAGGTTAGCAGAAAACGTCTTGGCTGATCTTCGCTCCTCTTCTCGAACAATGTCCGGTCGTCGGCGACGGCGGCATCGCCTCAGGGCTGAGGTGTCAGTGCGTGCGCCTAAAGCTGCGCCATTTGTTCGTCCGCGCTCCAGAGCTCAGTCCTTCCTGGTTTCGGAACCCGGTTTTCAACTGCGTGAGACTGGACTGCACGGAAGGCGTTTTCTGATCGTCACCGCCCCGTTCGGCGGTTTCGGCTGCGCTCTGGCCAAGGTGCTTGAAGCGCGTGGCGCCAAGGTCAGCAGGATGATCTTCAATGCGGGAGACGCCCTCAATTGGGTTCGGTCCGGCGGCATTGTCTTCCGCGCGGCGCCCGACGTGTGGGCGCGCGAGATCCATGAGCGCCTGGCCGAATTCACCGATGTCGTCGTTTTTGGTGAAGGCGGTTCATATAATCGGGCTGTTCTGTCTGCGGCGGAAACGCTCAAGCCGCGGGTGTGGGTGCTTGAGAACGGCTATTTCCGGCCGGATTGGATTACGGTCGAACGTAACGGCGTGAACGGCTCCAGCGGCTTGCCGCGTTTCCGTGACGCCTATCCCGAGTCCGTAAGCGAAACGCCGATCATGCGTCATGTCGGCAAGATCTTGCCGCACCACATCGTCAACATCAGCCTGTACCATATAGTGCAGGGACTGGGCGCAATTGTGTTTCCCCGTCAGGATGTCCATTACTCCGTTTCTCCTCTGCGTCAGTCGATCGGCCATATCCGGCGGTATGTGGGTCTGGCCTTCCATCGCCCTGAGAACTGCGACGCGGACCTGATTGCTTCGCGCGGCCCCTTCTTCATCGCCTGTCTTCAGCGTGAGGGTGACGCCCAGTTGCTGCGCTACTCTCGCTATACCGATAATACGGCCTTCCTGACGGCGGTGCTGAGCAGCTTCTCCAAATCCGCCGAGGCTGGTGACCGGCTGGTTGTGAAGAACCACCCTCTGGATCCTGGGCTGGTGGATCTGCGGACGGTGACCCTGAGGCTGGCGGCGCAATGGGGCCTGGAAGGGCGCGTTGACTTCATTGACGGCGGCAACCTGGCCCAGTTGTGCCGGAATTCCCGCGGCATGGTGGTCAATAACTCCAGCGCCGCCCTGTCCGCCCTGGGCTTTCATACCCCGGTCAAGGTGCTGGGCGACGCCTTCTTTGATTTCGACGGGCTGACGGATCAAAAGTCCCTGGATGATTTCTGGTCGGCGCCTGAGGCGCCCGATCCCGACCTTTTCACGCGTTTCCGCGCCCATGTGATCAGCCAGAGCCAGGTCAACGGCAATTATCATGAACCTCGCGCCATACGGCCTACGGCCGAAGGTGTAGCTGACATGTTCGAACGCGTTCCCAGGAAGTGACAGTTCCACGACCTGGGTGTTGCCTTGGCGCCACCTTTGATCGCTGTCATCTTTCCGTCACATAACTGTCGCCCGACGTTTTAACATCTCTCCTAGAGGGAGGGCTGATTTCGACAGACGACGTTGTCTGTCGCCTTTGGCCTTCGCAGCCTCATCTGGGGATAGATGTAATGTTCAACCGTAAACGCCTGTTCTGGGCGACCACGGCGCTGGTGGGTTCGCTCGCCGCCGCTGGCGCCGCCTCGGCGCAATCGACTGCTACTCAATCGGTCGAAGATGTCGTCGTTACGGGCCAGCGCGGTCCGCGCAACATCGATGGCGCGATCGTGGCGGAAACCGTCGGTAAATCGCGTTCGACCATCACGCAGGAGTTTATCGAGACCCAAGCCGCTGGCCAGACGATCAACGAAGTCCTGAACCTGGTTCCGGGCATGAGCTTCACCAACAACGACGCCTATGGCTCGTCGGGCGGCAACATCCGCCTGCACGGCTTCGACGGTCCGCGCATCTCGCAGACGTTCGACGGCATGCCGCTGAACGACTCGGGCAACTATTCGCTGTATTCGAACCAGCAGTTGGACAGCGAACTGATCGGTTCGGCCTCGGTCAACACTGGCACGACCGACGTTGACTCCCCGACGGCCTCGGCCTCGGGCGGCACCATCAACATGTCCTCGATCGCTGTTCCCTCCGAGTTCGGCGGCCGCATCAAGGGCTCGATGGGCGACAGCGACTTCCGCCGCGTCTTCGCTCAACTGAACACGGGTGAAGTTGGTCCGTTCGGCACCCGCGCCTGGCTGGCCTATTCGGACCAGTCGTATGACAAGTACAAGGGTCGGGGCGACCTGAACAAGACGCAGTACAACTTCAAGATCTTCCAGCCGATCCGCGATAACGGCGACTTCGTCTCGCTGGCGGGTCACTGGAACCGCAACCGCAACAACAACTATGCGGACCTGCAACTGCAGCGCAATGCTGACGGTTCGGCCAGCCTGGCCAACGGCGTGACCTGGAACAGCGACTTCGACACGAACTACACGGCTCCGACCTACCGCAATGGCGTGGCTGACGTCGATGGCAACGGCAACCGTTTCTGGGCTCTGCGTCAGAACCCGTCGGACACCGGCAACCTCCGCGCCCAGTCGCGCTTCACCCTGCGTGACAACCTGATCTTCACCTTCGACCCATCGTTCCAGTATACGCTGGCTACGGGCGGTTCGGGCCAGTTCGTCCTGTCGGAAACTGACCGTCTGATCCGCGGTTCCAAGACCACGGGCGGCGTTGACCTGAATGGTGACGGCGATACGCTGGACAGCATTCGCGTCCATTCGACCAACAACACCCATACGCAGCGCTACGGCATCAGCTCGTCGCTGATCTGGAAGCTGTCGGACACGCAGACCCTGCGCGCCGCTTACACTCTGGACGACGCCCGTCACCGTCAGACCGGCATGTATGGTCGGATCGACTTCTCCAACCCGACGGATCCGCGCTTCTTCGACGCCTTCGCTGGTCTGCGCGACAAGGACCACCGTGTCGTCAACCTGGATGGTTACGAGTTGCGTTCGCGTGACCGCCTATCCTATGCTACTCTGAACCAGTTCGCAGTCGAATACGCTGGGCGCTTCTTGGAAGACACGCTGCGCGTCAACGTCGGCCTGCGCATGCCCTACTTCAAGCGCGAGATGAACCAGAACTGCTACTCGCAGTCCAAGAGCAGCTCGGTTGTCTGCACCACCGAAACTGCGGTCAAGCAGACGGACGGCACCTATAAGGTTGGCACACGTACGCAGAGCTACATTGCGCCGTACTCGCGTGATGTGAAGTTCGATGACGTCCTGCCCAACGTGAACGTCAGCTGGAACTTCTCTGGCGCTCACTCGGTCTATGGTTCGTTCGCTCAGTCGCTGACTCTGCCGCGCACCGACAACCTGTACACCGTCTTCTTCGACGCCAAGGGCGAGATCACTTCGCCGATCACCGCCCCAGAAAAGACCACCACCTACGACCTGGGCTACCGTTACCAAACGGGCGCCCTGATCGCTTCGGCCAACGTCTGGTACACCGAGTTCAAGAACCGCATCGTGTCGCGCTACGACCAGGACCTGGGCGTATCGTTCGACTCGAACGTTGGTGACGTGAAGCTGTACGGCTTCGACTCGCAGGTCGGCTGGTCGCCGATGGAAGGTCTGTCGCTGTACGCTACGGCTTCGTACACGGACTCTGAAATCGCCAACGACTATCTGGATGGCACCAACCTGATCAAGACGGGCGGCAAGTCGCTGACCGAGACGCCGGATTGGACCTTCGGTGGTCGCGTCCAGTACGAAACCGGCCCGCTGCAACTGGGCGCTCAGGTCAAGTACACCGGCGAACGTTGGGTCACTGACATCAACGACCTGTATACGGAAGCCTACACGGTTGTGAACGCCGACGCTAAGTTCGACCTGGGCTACTTCGGCTACAAGAACTCGAGCCTTGCTCTGCGTGTCGTGAACCTGCTCGACGAGAAATACTTCGGTTCGATCTCGGGTGCGACGGACGCCTCCAGGGCGACCTATGCCTACCGTGGCGCCCCGCGCACCATCCAGGCGACGGTCACCTACGCCTTCTAATCGCGTAGAGGCTTAAGATGACGAAGGGCGGTCCGGTGACGGGCCGCCCTTTTTCTTTGGGGGTTCGGGCGTTGAAGTCGGGAGCGCTAGGGGCCATATGGCGCGGCTCGCGTTTCGTCCCCGGATATCCCGCCGGATCAATGACAGGATCAGTTCGCCGATGACCGCTCCCATCCCTGCCGAATGGGCTCCGCACCGCGCCATGTGGGTGGGTTGGCCGACCCATGCAGAATACTGGTTCGAGCATCTGGAGCAGGCCCGAGACGAGGTCGAGGGGCTGGTGCTGGCGCTGGCTGGGCCGGGGCGTGAACAGGTCAAGCTGATGGTCGGCAGCGAAGAGGCGCTGTCGGGCGCTCAGGCGCGTTTTGCAGGCGTCGCCAATGTCGAGGTCGTGCCGGGGCGTTTCGGCGACATCTGGCTGCGCGACACCGGTCCGATCTTTGGTGCTGGCTCCAAGACGGCGGCCGCCTTCAAGGTCAACGGCTGGGGCGGCAAGTACGACATGGCGGGCGACGACGAGGTCGCGGGTCAGATTGGCGAACACTCTGGCGTGCCTCTGACCTGGAACGATTTCGTGCTGGAAGGCGGCTCGCTGGATCATGACGGTGAGGGTACGGTCCTGACCACGCGTCAGTGTGTGCTGAACCCCAACCGCAATCCGGGCTGGAACCAGGATGAGGCCGTGGCGGCGGCTGCGCTGGAGCAGGCGGTGGGCGCCAAGGTTGTGGTGTGGCTGGGCGACGGTCTGCTGAACGACCACACCGATGGCCACGTCGACAATCTGGCGCGTTTCGTTGCGCCGGGCGTCGCCGCCTGTCCGATCGCCTGGGGTCAGAAGGATCCGAACGCCGAAGTCTATGACGCCACGGCGCGCGATCTGTCGGCGGTGACGGATGCGGCAGGGCGAAAGCTGAAAGTCGTGCGCATCCCGTCGCCGGGTCTGGTGCTGGACGAAGACGAGCGCCCGGTTCCCGCCAGCCACATGAACTTCCTGATCGCCAATGGCGCGGTGATCGTGCCGACCTATGGCGACGATCAGGCGGCGCGCTTCGCCTGCGAAGCCCTGGCTGACGCCTTCCCGGACCGTGAGATCATCCCGCTGCCGTCGAACGCCATCCTGACGGGCGGCGGCTCCTTCCACTGCATTTCCCAGCAGGAGCCTGCATGACCCGCACCATTTCCGTCGCCGGCATCCAGACCTCTTATGGGGATGACCTGCAGGCCAATATCGACAAGACCATCGGCTTCGTCCGTGAAGCGGCTGGCCGAGGCGCGCAGGTGATCCTGCCGTCAGAGTTGTTTCAGGGGCCGTATTTCTGCGTCTCGCAGGAAGAGCACTGGTTCGCCCACGCCTATGAATGGCGCACCCATCCGTGCGTCACAGCCCTGTCGCAGGTGGCCAAAGAGCTGGGCGTCGCTATTCCGGTCTCGATCTTCGAGAAGGACGGGCCGCAGTATTATAACTCCATCGTCATGCTGGACGCGGATGGAGAGGCGCTGGGCGTCTATCGCAAGAGCCATATTCCTGACGGCCCCGGCTATCAGGAGAAGTATTATTTCCGCCCCGGCGACACCGGCTTCAAGACCTGGACCACGCGCTTCGGCAAGGTCGGGGTCGGCATCTGCTGGGACCAATGGTTCCCGGAAGCGGCGCGCGCGATGATGCTGCAGGGCGCCGACATCCTGATGTATCCAACCGCCATCGGCACAGAGCCGCATGATGCAGGCCTGCACACCGCGGAGCCGTGGCGCCGGGCCATGCAGGGGCATGCCGTGTCGAACGCCGTGCCGGTCGTCGGCGCCAACCGCATCGGCCATGAAACTGTGACTCAGCCGGGCCAGACCTTCTACGGCCATTCCTTCATCGCCGATCAGCAGGGCGCGCTGGTCGAAAGCCTTGGGGCGGATGAAGAGGGTGTGCTGGTTCACAGCTTCGATCTGGACGAACTGGACAAATACCGTGCGGCGTGGGGCTTCTTCCGCGACCGCCGCACGGATCTGTATGGGCCGCTGACGGGCGGGCGTTAAGCCCGCAACGCCTCCACCGCCGCAACCAGCCGGTCCAGATCGGCCGGGCTGGACAGGCGGTGGTCGCCGCCTTCGATCAGGTCCAGCCGCACGTCGCCGCCGCTCAGGCGCTCGATCAGTTCGGCTTGATGCCGCCACGGCACCACGTCGTCGGCGCGGCCCTGCAGGATATGGACGGGCGTGGTGATGTCGATCACGCCGTCCAGCAGCAGCCAGTCGCGCGCCTCTTCGAACATGCGGCGGGTCAGGACATATTCGCCCAGACCTTCCTCGACGATCAGGGTCTCGCCTTCGCGCAGGATGGCCTGACGCTCATGGTCGGCCAGGCCGGGCCACATCAGCCGCTCGGTGAAGTCCTGGGCCGGATTGACCAACGCCAGACCCTTGATCCGTTCAGGCCGCGCCAACGTCGCCAGCAGCGACACCCAGCCGCCCATCGATGAGCCGACCGGGATCACCGGCCCGGACAGGCTGTCGATCAGGGCGATGGCGTCCTCACGCCAGCGGCCGATGGTGGCCTGTCGCCAGTCGCCCGAGGACTGGCCGTGGGCGAAATGGTCGTAACGGACATAGTTCCAGCCGCGTTCGCGCGCCGCCGCATCCAGCGCCAGCGCCTTGGTCCCCTCCATGTCGGAGCGGAAGCCGCCGACCCAGACCACGGTCGGGCCATCGCCCTCCACGCGCTTGAAGACCAGGGTTTCGCCGTCAGGACGGGGCAGGGTGTGGGTGTCGGTCATGGTCTTCTTTTGCCGCGTGTTTCGCATCCCGTCACCCTCTGCGCCCTGTCTTCGTCATCCTCGGGCTTGACCCGAGGATCGGGCGTGACGCACACGGATGACTGATAGGCGGTTCCGGCCGCAGCCCGCGTTCCGCATCGCACGCGGGGCGCTTCCGATCCTCGGGGCAAGCCCGAGGATGACGGAGGAAGATTTGTCCGCACCCCAGGTTCTGTTCGTCACGTCCAACCGCATCGGCGACTGCGTCATCTCGTCCGGGGTGATCCGTGAAATCACGCGCCAGGTTCCGGGGGCGCAGATCACCGTCGCCTGCGGGCGGCCGCCTGCGCCCTTCTTCCGCGATGCACCGGGCGTGGTGCGCACCATCATCCTCGACAAGAAGAAACTGTCTGGCCACTGGTTCGATCTGTGGGGGCAGGTGCGTTCGACCCGCTGGGATATGGTGATCGATATCCGCGGATCGGCCCTGTCCTATCTGATCCCGGCCAAGCGCCGCGTCGTCTATAATCGCCGTTGGGAGACAGGCCTGCGCAAGGTCGAGATGGTGTCGCGCCTCATGGGTTCGCAGACGCCGCTAGACCCGGAAATCTTCCTGGATGATCAGGCCCGCGCCGAGGCCGCCGCCGTCATTGATCCGCAACTGGCCGGAGGCGCCGGTCGTGGCCCGATCATCGCTCTGGCGCCCATCGCGCACCAGCCGGGCAAGAGCTGGCCTGCCGACCGCTGGGGCGCTCTGGTCGAGAAACTGAAGGCCGAGCCGCGTTTCGATGGCTGGCGTTTCATGCCGGTCGGCGGGCCGGGTGACCGTCCGCCCGCTACGCCTGCGCTTGAGGCTGCAGGGCCGCGTGGCATCGACTTTGTCGGCAAGGGGGACATTCTGGCCTCCGCCGCCGCTATCGACCGGGCCGATCTGTTCGTCGGCAATGACAGCGGCCTGATGCACGTCTCGGCGGCCCTGGGGCGTCCGACCTTGGGCCTGTTTGGCCCGACGGAATGGTGGCTGTACGGGCCGTGGGGACCAAAGACCCGCACGGCGGCTTCGAACGAGACGCGCGGCCAGTTCGCGCCCATTGAAGATCTGACGGTCGATCATGTGTTCGAGGCTGTGCTGGCCCTGCATGACGCCTATATCGCCGAGACGCCCGCCAAGCCTTGAAAAACCGGGTCTTCGGGCGCATATTGCGGGCCTGTGGGAAACGTGGCGGCAGCCGCGCCTTTCCGCGTATCGCAAAACACGCTTCTTCTGACCACATAAGGAAACGACGCCCATTCGCCGTCCCATGCAAGCGCCACCCGTGAAAGACGGGCCGCGTATGAACCAGGATATCCGCGCCCCTCGCGTTCTGCTCATCGACCAGAACGGCGAAAAACAAGGCGTCATGCCCACCTCCGCCGCGCTTGAAGCCGCTGAGGAAGCCGGGATGGACCTGGTCGAGATCGTCTCCACCTCCGAGCCGCCGGTGGCCAAGATCCTCGATTACGGCAAGCACCGTTTCCAGGAGCAGAAGAAGAAGGCCGAGCAGCGCAAGCGCCAGAAGGTCGTCGAGCTGAAGGAAATCAAGCTCCGTCCGAACATCGACACCCACGACTATGAGGTGAAGGCCAAGGCCATGCACCGCTTCTTCGACGAGGGCGACAAGGTGAAGGTCACCCTGCGCTTCCGTGGTCGTGAAATGGCGCACCCGGAACTGGGCATGAAGCTGCTGCACAAGGTGCAGGCTGACTTTGACGAAATCGCCAAGGTCGAGTTCGCCCCCAAGATGGAAGGCCGCCAGATGATCATGATCCTGGCGCCGCGCTGACAGAGGCGTTCCATTGCTGATTTGAGAGCCCCCGCCCGGAAACGGTCGGGGGTTTTCTTTTTCGTGCAGTGCGGACGCCTGTTGCAACCTGTGATCTGGCGGTCTGAAATGAACCGGGGTCAGGGGAGTTCGCGAATGTTCAGATCATGGGTGAGTGCGGCCGCAATGGCGGCGACCATCCTGCTTGGCCCATCGGTCGTGCAGGCGCAGTCAATGCCGCAAATCTCAGGGCCGCCCCCGCCGCTCAGTGTTTATGGCGCGGCGCCCGCCATCGAGAGCATTGAACTGTCGCCCAGCGGCGATCGGATCGCGCGCATTTCGGTCGTGGGCGAGGAACGCGCCATTCTGGTCAGCGATTTCAACACTGGCGAAAGCCTGTTCCGGGCGCGCGTCGGAAACTTCAAGGTGCGTGATCTGACTTGGATCGGGGAAGCGCGGGTTCTCATCGTCACGTCCCAGACGCGCGAGGTTCCGCTGGTCGGCATACCGCGTAGCGAGCTCTATTTCGGCCTGATCCTGGATCTGGAGACAGGCAAGATCGTTCAGGTTTTGAACAGGACGGAGAATGTGATCTCGGTGCTCTATGGCCCCGCGATGGTCCGCCGGACCGATCAGGAGGCGGCGCTCTATGTCCGCGGCTTCGCTGTAGGGTGGGAAACCAGCAGCGACCTTTACCGAATCGATCTGGCCACAGGGCGGGGCCGCTCTGTCGCTTCCATGGATCATGAGATCAGAGACCACGTGTTGGACGGCGGCGGGCAGGTCATCGCCATGGGGCGCTATGTCGAGCGGCGCAATCGCTGGTCTCTGATGCTGCCACGCACAAATCGTTCGGGGTTCCGTGAGGATTGGAGCGTGGAGGCGCCGATCGACACGCCTGACTTGATGGGCGTCGGTCGAAGCTCGCGGACGATCATCATCTCGGCTGCGCGGCCTGACCTGGCCGATGCGGCAGGGGCGTCCGAGAACGGCTACACTCTGTTTGAGGTGAACGTGGACACGGGTGAATGGAGCCGACTGCCGTTTGACACCCATCCTGATTTTCTCATCCGTCATCCCCAGACCCGACTGTTGATCGGGGCGGGGTGGGTTGAGGATGACGGCGATCATTATGAGTTTATTGAGCCCTCATCGGCGCGGCGCTGGGGCGCCATTGAGCGCGCCTTTGCAGGCAAGCGGCCGAAACTGGTCTCTTGGAACGACGCCATGGATAGGGTGGTGGTCTTCACCAATATAGGCGAGCCAGGTCTGTATCGGGTCGTCGATTTTCAGACAGGCAGGGCTGATGTTCTGGCGGACGCCTATCCCGCCATTCCCGATGATCAGGTGGGCGCGATCCAGGCCATCCGATACGAGGCGGCGGATGGGCTGGAAATCCCCGGCTATCTGACCCTGCCGCCCGGCGTCGCGGATCCCAAGGGCCTGCCGCTTGTCGTGCTGCCCCATGGCGGTCCGGCGTCGCGCGACACCATCGGCTTTGACTGGTGGAGCCAGGCGCTGGCGTCGCGGGGTTATGCGGTGCTGCAACCTAATTTCAGAGGCTCGACCGGTCATGGCGTCACCTTCATGGAGGCGGGCTATGGCGAATGGGGGCGCAAAATGCAGACGGACCTGTCTGACGGCGTGCGCTGGCTGGCGGGGCAGGGGATCATCGATCCGAGCCGCGTCTGCATCGTCGGGGCCAGTTATGGCGGGTATGCGGCCATGGCCGGGGTGACGATCGACAGGGGCGTCTATCGTTGCGCCGTTGCTGTCGCCGGGGTTTCGGACCTGCGCCGCATGGTCAACTGGACCGCGCGGCAGGAGAGCCGCAGCGACAGCCAGACTGTCCGCTATTGGAATCGCTTCATGGGGGCGGACAAACTCAACGACCGCGGCCTGGACGCCTTGTCGCCTGCCTATTTGGCCGCAGCGGTCGAAAGCCCGCTGCTGTTGATCCACGGACGTGACGACACCGTGGTTCCTATCGAACAGAGCCGGGTCATGGCTGACGCCGTGCGCCGTGCGGGCAAGCCGATAGAACTGATCGAACTGACGGGCGAAGACCATTGGCTGTCGCGCACCGAGACCCGCCAGAAGATGCTGGCCGAAACGGTGCGCTTCCTGGAGGCGAACAATCCGGTTCGATAGAGGGGGGCGTTCGCCCTTCTCGACCGCTGAGCGCCGGGGTATGGGCAGGGCATGAGCCAGTCCCCTACGTCTCCTGCTGTCGGCACGCCTGCACTGGTCGTGCTGTTTTCGGTGGTGTTCATCAACCTGGTCGGGTTCGGGCTGGTGGTGCCGCTGCTGCCCTTCTTCGCGCAGAGCCTGAAGGCCGAGGCGTGGCAGATCACCCTGATGTTCTCGGCCTATTCGCTGGGTCAGTTCTTCGCCGAGCCGTTCTGGGGGCGGCTGTCGGATCGGATCGGGCGAAAGCCGGTGTTGCTGGTGACCCTGGTCGCCAATGCGCTGGGCTATCTGATGCTGGCCTTTGTGCCCAACATCTGGCTGGCGATTGCAGTGCGGCTGTTCACGGGGCTGGGCGCGGGAAACATCTCGACGGTGCAGGGTTATGTGGCGGATGTGACGCCGCCCGAGAAGCGCGCGGGGCGGATGGGGTTGATCGGCGCCGCCTTCGGGCTGGGCTTCATCGTCGGGCCGGGGCTGGGTGGTCTGCTGACGCAGCCTCAACTGGGGCATATCGGCTATCAACTGCCCATATTCGTGGCGGCGGCGCTGGCCGCTCTGGCGGCGGTCGGTGTGGTGATCTTCCTGCGTGAAAGTCGCGCCAGGGCGGACCCGGCCGCGCCGCGCCCGGCCTTCCTGTCCGGCCTGACGTTCGCCCGCGACAACCCGGTGGTGTCGCGCGTGCTGATCGTGACCCTGATCTATATGGCGGGCTTTTCGGCGATGGAGAGCGTGTTCGGCCTGTGGGCCGAGGATCGTTACACCTGGGGCGCGCGTGAGGTGGGGCTCAGCTTCATGATCGTGGGCATCGTCTCGACCCTGAACCAGGGTTTCTTCGCCGGGAAACTGGCGCGCCGGTTCGGCGAATCGCGGGTGCTGGCGGTCGGGATGCTGCTGTTCGGGGCGTCGCTGGTGCTTCAGGTGGTTTCACCCGTGGTCTGGTTCCCGGCGACGCGACTGGAACTGGGCGCGCTGTCGATTCCCATTGTGCAGGGCTGGATCATTCCGATCGTCATGGCCTTCGGAGCCTGCGGCATGTCGCTGGCCATGCCGAACATCTCGGCCATGATCAGTCGCGCCTCGCCGCCTGATCGGCAAGGGGCCATGCTGGGCCTGAACATGGCCTCCAGTTCGGTGGCGCGCATCTTCGGGCCGATGATCGCCGGCGCACTCTTCTCGGGCCTGGGGCATGACTGGCCCTTCCTGATCGGAGCGCTGTTGACCATTCCGGCGGCGGTGATGGCCATCAACGCCGGGCGGGTGATCCGTCGCCAGAAGGCGACGGCCGAAGCGGCTGTGTGACTCTTCTTGCCATCGGCGCAGGCTTGGCGTAGAAGCCGCGCCTTCGCGTACCGAACTGCCGGGCGAACAGGCATGCCTGGGCAGTTCTTAAACTCTGGAAGGCCACCCCCGAACGGCTCTCGCAGCCCAAGGACGGCGTCCTTCCAAAAAGGAGACTGAAATGCCGAAACTGAAGACGAAGTCGGGCGCCAAGAAGCGCTTCAAATTCACCGCTTCTGGCAAGGTGAAGGCCGGCGTTGCGGGCAAGCGTCACCGCTTGATCAGCCACAACTCCAAGTACATCCGCCAGAACCGTGGCACGGCCGTCATGTCCGACGCCGACGCCAAGAAGATCAAATCCTACATGCCGTACGCCTGATCGGCGCGCGCTGTACGACTGATCTCAACCCAAAGAATTTGAAGGAATAGCGATATGGCTCGCGTAAAACGTGGCGTAACCTCGCACGCCAAGCACAAGAAGGTTCTGGAGCAGGCCAAGGGCTTCTCCGGCCGCCGCAAGAATACGATCCGTACGGCCAAGGCCGCCGTCGACCGCGCCGGGCAATACGCCTACCGCGACCGTCGCGCCAAGAAGCGCAACTTCCGCGCCCTTTGGATCCAGCGCATCAACGCTGCGGCCCGCATTGAAGGCTTCACCTACAGCCAGTTCATCAACGGCCTGAACAAGGCTGGCATCGAACTGGACCGCAAGGTTCTGGCCTCGATCGCTGCTGACGCAACCGGCTTCAAGGCCGTTGCCGACAAGGTCCGCGCTGCTCTGGCCTAAGCCAAAGTCGTAACGACAAAGATCAACGCCCGCTCCGGTCTCCGGGGCGGGCGTTCTTCGTTCAGGTGGTGGGTATCAGGCGGCGACGGGCAGATCGGCAGCCTGAGCCTGAGCCTGGGCCTGCGTCGGGGCCAGCACCTGCCGGATAGCGTTCAGCAGGACGTCGGGCTGGATCGGCTTTTGCGCCACGCCGTTCATGCCCGCGGCGATATAGTCCAGTTCATCACGCTCATCGGCATTGGCGGTCAACGCCAGGATCGGCAGGCGGGATATCGGGCCGGGCAGGGCGCGTATTGCGCGTGTCGCGGCGACCCCGTCCATCACCGGCATCTTGATGTCCATCAGCACCAGATCGAAGACGTGCGTCTGAACGGCGCTGACGGCCTCGGCGCCATTGGCGGCCATTTCGGATGTGCAGCCGAACATTTCCAGCAGTTTGGCGGCGACGAAGCGGTTGGTGGCGTTGTCGTCCACCACCAGCACATGAAGCGTGTCATGTGCGGTTGGCGCCGTAGGGGCGACACGCTCTGTTTCGATCGGCTCTGCGATGCGCAGCGGCAGGCGAACCTGAAAACGCGCGCCGCCCTGTGGCGAGGCAGACAGGGTGATGGTCCCGCCGATCCGCTCGGCGATCTGACGACAGATGGCCAGACCCAGGCCCGCGCCCGCGCCCATACGGCCCGCTTCGCCCGTGTTGAAGGGTTCGAAAATGGCGGAGGCCGCAGCTTCAGGCACGCCGGGACCGCTGTCGTCCACGGTGAAGACGACCTCTGCGCCTGACGCCGCCAGCCGGCTTTCGACGGTGGCGATGACATTGCCCGTCTGGGTGAACTTCAGCGCATTGCCGATCAGGTTGTTCAGCAACTGTTTCAGCCGCATGGCGTCGGCCTGCACCCAGGGCATGGACAGGTCGGTGCGGATCTGCAGGTCCAGCGATTGTTCCTCGGCGCGGGCGCGCCACAGGGCGTCGATGTCGTGCGCCAGGGCGGCGAGGTCCAGCGGCTGTTCGTCCAGGCTCAGCATCCCTGCCGAGGCCCGCGACATGTCCAGGGCGTCCGTCAGCAATCGCAGCAGGCTTTGCCCGGAATCGATGATGGTGCGGACATAGGGCCGCATCTCTTCCTGTTCGAGTTTCTTCTCCATCAGGGCGGCGACGCCCAGCACCCCGTTCAGGGGCGTGCGGATCTCGTGGCTCATCACGGCCAGGAACTCGGATTTGGCGCGGCTGGAGGCGCTGGCTTCGGCTTCGGCCAGGGCAAGGTCGCGGGCAAGCGTGCTCATCGCCTCTGCGCGCTGACGATGCACGGCCGCGCCAGCCTGGACGATCTGAAGCGCCGTGCCGATCCCGACATAGCGACCTTCAGAGATCACGATAAACCCACCCAGAAGCGCGCCCAGTTCGGCGGCGTCATAGGCCTGGAAGAAGACTTCTGCGCTGGTGGCGGCCTCGGCGACGGGGGCGTTGCGGTCCATCAGGCTGTCGGCGGGCTTGCGCGCATACAGGGCGCGTCCGAACTCGGCCGCCATGCGCAGGGTGAAGGCATTGCGCTCGATGATGCCCAGCGGGCGACCGTCGTCGGCGACGACGGCCAGGGCCAGGGTGTTGGGCTCGCTCTGGAAGCGTTCGAAGACTTCGGCGCCCGACGCGGACGGAGCCACCGGGGCGATCAAGTCCACGAAATCACCGATCAGCGGCATACTGCCCACTCCTGCTTCAAGGATCGGCTTATCGGTTGTAATTTAACGCGAGATTTGCCGTCCGTGAACTTTTCAAGTCGAGTTTTCGACAGTTGCTCCGAGGGCGGATCGAAAGTACTGGACGTTCCCAGCGCGCAATATGACGGCTAGTCTGATCCGATGAAGATGCACGCCCTGATCTGTGGTCTCGCCGCCGCCGCTTTCCTGTCGCTGCCCGTTGCGGCGCAGGATCGGCGCATCGCCGTCACTTTTGATGATCTGCCGTACCAGGCCTCTGAAGATGCCCTGTGCGACCCCGCCCATTTGCTGGCGTTGACGCAGGGCTTCGTCGATATGCTGCGTCCGCTGGACACCCACGGCACGGCCTTCGTCAACGAGGGCAAGGTCTGCGAACCGACGCGGACCTCAACCCTGCCTCAGGCGCTGAACCTGTGGCTGGATGCCGGGCTGGACCTGGGCAATCACACCGCCAACCACATCAATATCCACCGCACGACGCCAGAGGCCTATCTGGCCAATGTCGATGCTGGCGCGCCGACGACGCGCGCAGTGCTGGAGGCGCGCGGCGGCCATCTGCACTGGTTCCGCCACCCCTATCTGTTCACCGGCGAGACGCAGGCAAAGCATGACGCCATCGCCGTGGGTCTGACGCAGCGCGGCTATACGATCGCGCCCGTCACCATCGACAACAACGACTGGATGTTCGCCGACGTTTATCGCAAGGCCGAGGCGGTTCAGGACACAGCCCTGATGCAGCGCGTCGGTGCGGCCTATGTCGCCCATATGACGACGGTGCTGGATTTCTTCGAACCCTATAGCGCCGAGATCACCGGCGGACGCGAACCGGCGCAGGTGCTGCTGCTGCACGCCAACACCCTGAACCAGTCCTATTATCCGCAGATCCACGCCCTCTATCTGGCGCGCGGCTACCGGTTCGTGCCGCTTCAGGACGCTTTGGCGGACCCGATCTACAGCCATGCGGACACCTTCATGGCGGCCAATGGGGTGTCGTGGCTGCATCGCTGGACCCAGACGGAAGGTCGCCCCATCCGCTGGGAGCCACAGCCGCCCGCATGGATAAAAAAGGCCTATGAAGGCACGGCTGAAGACGTGCAACGCAACGCCGCAACCTCTTGAAACACCCTAGTAGGGTGACGAAATCGCTCAGGCCCGCTAATGCACGGCCCAAATGACCGATCTCGCCACACTCGAACTCGAACTGATCAACGCCATCGGCTCCGCTGAAAGCGTCGCCGCCCTTGAAGAGGTGCGGGTCGCCGCGCTCGGTAAGTCCGGCTCCGTCTCCGGCCTGTTGAAGGGCATGGGCGCGCTGAGCCCTGACGAACGCCGCGAACAGGGGCCGATGATCAACGGCCTGCGTGACCGTGTGTCGTCCGCCATCGCCGCCAAGAAGGGCGAGCTTGAGGCCGCCGAACTGGATGCGCGCCTTCTGGCTGAACGCATCGACCTGACCCTGCCTGCGCGTCCGCGTCGCAAGGGCGGCGTCCACCCCACCATGCAGGTGATGGACGAGATGATCGCCGTCTTCGCCGAGATGGGCTTCGCCGTGGCGGAAGGACCGGACATCGAGGACGACTTCCACAACTTCACCGCCCTGAACTTCCCGCCGAAACACCCGGCGCGGGAAATGCACGACACCTTCTTCTTGAAGCCCGACCCCGAGACGGGCGAGCGCAAGGTGCTGCGCACCCACACCAGCCCGGTGCAGGTCCGCACCATGATGTCCCAGAAGCCGCCGATCCGCATCATCGCGCCGGGCCGCACCTTCCGTAAGGATTCGGACGCCACCCACACGCCGATGTTCCACCAGATCGAAGGTCTGGTGATCGACCGCGACATCAACATGGGTCACCTGAAGACCACGCTTCAGACCTTCATCGCCCGCTTCTTCGAACTGGACGAGGTTCAGGCCCGTTTCCGCCCGCACCACTTCCCCTTCACCGAACCTTCGGCGGAGATGGACATTCGTTGCGACCGTTCGGGCGGGAAACTGGTGTTCAACACCGGCGACGACTGGCTGGAGATTCTGGGCTGCGGCATGGTGCATCCCAATGTGCTGATCAACTGCGGCATCGACCCCGACGAATATCAGGGCTTCGCCTTCGGCATGGGTGTCGATCGTCTGGCCATGCTGAAATACGGCGTGCCCGACCTGCGCCCCATGTTTGACGCCGACACGCGCTGGCTGGCGCACTACGGCTTCTCGGCGTTCGCCGCGCCAAACCCCGCAAGCGGACTGAGCTGATCTCATGACCGATACACAAGACGTCATCTCCTTCCCGCGTATCGGCGAAGGCCCTGTCTACGACAAGGTCAATATCTGGCTGCCGCAACTTATCGCCGAGGCTATGTCGGGCGGTCTGAACCTGATCGAGGGCAAGACTTTCATCGACTGCCGTATTGAAGGGCCTGCCGTTTTTCTTGCTGCGGGCGGCTGTGACTTTGACGCCTGCGATATGGGTTGGTCGGGTGGCGATATCCGCAATCTTCTGCTTGCGCCGGTTGGGCCGGAAAAGGTGATCGGCGCCATCGCGTTTCGTAACTGCACCTTCCGTCGCTGCAACTTCTTTGCGGTCGGCTTCACCGGCGCGCCGGAGTTTCTTCAGAATTTTCAAGACGTCCTCGGCGGTATGGGACGATCGGCATGAAATCCATCCTGCCAATCAATCGTCCGCTCACGGACGCACCCGACCTGAACGCGACCACGTTCGAGAACGTCGACATCATCCTTTACGAACTCTATTCGGCGGCGTCTGCGCAAGGCGTGCCGCTGGTGCAGGGACGGACGTTCCGGGGGTGCCGTTTCCAGGGACCGGCCATCGTACTGGTGTCCAATGGCGTGACCTTCAACGACACCAATTTCGGCGACGGTCGCGGCAGCATCCAGAACCTGTTGGTGCGCCCTGTCGGCGACAAGGCCATCGGGACCATCCCGATGCGCGATTGCCATTTCATCGGTTGTGAATTCTACGGCGTCGGCTTCACCGGCACGGACGAGTTCATCACAGAGGTCAGCGCCCTGACCGACAAGCCTAAAGCCTGAGACGATTATGAAATTCACCCTGTCCTGGCTGAAGGACCACCTCGAGACCGAGGCGGATGTCCACCAGATCGCCGAGGCCATGACCATGGCCGGGCTGGAGGTCGAGGAGGTTCTTGATCCCGCCGCCAAGTTGGCGCCCTTCACGGTTGCCAAGATCATTTCGGCCGAGCGTCATCCCAACGCCGATCGGCTGCAGGTCTGTCAGGTCGAGACGGTCGACGGACTGAAAGAGATCGTCTGCGGCGCCCCGAACGCGCGTGCGGGCCTGACCACCATCTACGCCCCCATCGGCGCCTATGTGCCCGGCCTGGGTGTGACCCTGGTCGAGAAGCCGGTGCGCGGCGTGGTGTCGAATGGGATGCTGTGCTCGGCGTCCGAACTGGAGCTGGCTGACGAAAGCGACGGCATTCAGGAACTGCCGCCTGAGATTCCGGTCGGCACCCCGGTCGCCGGTCTGTTCGGCGCTGAACCCGTCATCGACTTCGAGGTCACGCCGAACCGACCCGATTGGCTGGGCGTCGCCGGAATCGCGCGCGATCTGGCCGCCGCCAGCGTGGGCAAGCTGAAGCATTTCGACATCGCTGTGGTGCGTGGCGCCTTTCCCTCGCCGATCTCGGTGCGGCTGGAGGCGACCGAAATGTGCCCGGTCTTCGCCGGTCGCGTGATCCGGGGCGTCAAGAACGGCCCGTCGCCCGCCTGGCTGCAGAAACGCCTGACCGCCATCGGCCTGCGCTCCATCAACCGCCTGGTCGATGTGACCAATCTGATCGCCTACGACCGCGCGCGGCCCCTGCACGTCTATGATATGGCCAAGCTGGACGGCGCCGAGATCGTCGTGCGCGCGGGTCATGCAGTGGACGAGGCCGAACGTCTGGTCGCCCTGGACGGCAAGACCTATGCGGCTGATCCATCGGTCTGCGTCGTCGCCGATGCGGGCGGCGCGCGCGCCATCGGTCTGGGCGGCGTCATGGGCGGCGAGACGACCGGCTGCGACGACGACACCACAGACGTCTTCCTGGAAAGCGCCTGGTTCGACCCCATCGTCACGGCCCAGACGGGCCGTGTGCTGGGCATCCATTCCGACGCCCAGTATCGCTTCGCGCGTGGCGTTGATCCCGTCTCGGTCACGCCGGGTCTGGAACTGGCCACCCGCCTGATCCTGGACCTGTGCGGCGGCGAACCATCAGAAATCGTCTTCGTGGGCGAGCCGCCTGCGAACCCCGAACCCTTCGCCTTTGATCCGGCCTATGTGAAGCGACTGACGGGCATGGATCTGGCCGACGACCGCATCGGCACGATTCTGGGGCAACTCGGCTTTCTGGTCACTGCAGGCGGCGAAGGTCAGGTCGAACCCTGGACCGTCACCCCGCCGTCGTGGCGTCGCGACGTCGAAGGCCGCGCTGATCTGGTCGAGGAAGTCGCCCGGATCGAAGGTTTCGACAATCTGCCCGACGTGGCCCTTCCGCCCGTTCCGGCGCCCGCTGGCGGAGTGTTGAGCCCGCGTCAGGCGCGCGTCCGCACCGCCCGCCGCGCGCTGGCGTCGTTGGGCTACGCCGAGGCCGTCACCTGGTCCTTCACCAAACAGTCGACGGCCGCCCTGTTCGGCGGCGGCGATGATCGTCTGGTGCTGGAAAACCCCATCGCCGCCGATCTAGACTGCATGCGCCCCTCGGCCTTGCCGAACCTGATTCAGGCCGCGGCCCGCAATGCTGCGCGCGGTTTCGCCGATGCGGCCCTGTTCGAGATCGGCCCGATCTATCTGGGCGATGGTCCCAAGGATCAGCGCACGGTCATCGCCGGTCTGGTCGCCCCGCACGCCGCCCGACACTGGGGCGGTGCGGGCGAAGAACCGCTGTTCGCGCTGAAGGGTGATCTGATCGCCGTGCTGGAGGAGATCGGCGCGCCGGTCGCCTCCTTGCAACTGGCGCAGGGCCTGAACCGCGACTGGTGGCACCCCGGCCGCTCGGCCCGCCTGCAGCTTGGCCCCAAGAATGTGATGGTCGAGTTCGGCGAACTGCACCCGCGCGTCCTGAAGGCGTTGGACGCCGATGGCTCGATGTTGGCCTTCGAGATCGTGCTGGACAGTGTGCCGGAACCGCGTGGCAAATCGGGCAAGGGGCGGGGTTCCGCCGACCTCAGCAGCCTCATGCCCCTGACCCGCGACTTCGCCTTTGTGGTCGAGGACGCCAAGCCGGTCGGTGATCTGGTGCGTGCGGCGTCTGGCGCCGACAAGGCCCTGATCGTCGATGTTCGGGTGTTCGACATCTATCGCGGCAAGGGCGTGGACGACGGCTTCAAGTCGGTCGCGCTGGAGGTCGTGATCCAGCCGCGCGAGGCCACCCTGGCCGAAGCCGAGATCGAGGCCCTGACGGCCAAGGTCGTGGCGGCGGTCGAGAAGCAGGGCGGGAAGCTGCGGGCCTGACATGAGCGTGAAGCCTCGTATCGAGACCGCTTTCGAGCGGCTGCTCTTCCGTTCGCGCTGGCTGATGGCCCCCTTCTATGCGGGCCTGGTGCTGGCGCTGGTCATGCTGCTGGCGGTCTTCGTCAAGGACCTGATCTATTATGTGCCCAAGGCCCTGAGCCTGAGCCACGAACTGTCGTCCAATGACGCCATCCTGGCGGTTTTGACGCTGGTGGACCTGTCGCTGGCGGGCAATCTGCTGTTGATCGTCATGTTCTCCGGCTATGAGAATTTCGTCTCCAAGCTGGATCTGGATGGCGAGACGGACCGTCCGCCGTGGATGGGCACGGTCGACTTCTCGGGTCTGAAGATGAAGCTGATCGCCTCCATCGTGGCGATCTCGGGCATCCAGTTGCTCAAGACCTTTATGAACATCGGCAAGGTCGGGTACGAGCTCAACACGACCGAAGCCCTGTGGGGCGTCATCATCCACCTGACCTTCGTGGTGTCCGGCGTGCTGCTGGCCCTGATGGATTGGCTGGCGTCAAAGACCGACAAACACTGAGTTTCAGGGTGGCCGTAAGGTCCGGTTAACCTTGAAGCCGCAAGGCTGCCGCAAAGGTCTAGGAGGGTCACGTCAGGCCCGCGTTCTATCGGGCGCCCTCTTTCGCTGTTTTTCGGAGCGCCCCTCATGCATCGCCGCCAACTGATCTTTTCGGGCATCGCCACCGCCGCTGGCGCCTCGTCACTGGGCGCCTGCGCCTCCACGCCGGCGCGCGACCCCAACTATCCGATCGCCTCTGACCAGCGCGCCTCCTCTTACAGTTTTGATGAGCTGGTTTCGGCGGGCTCGCGCGAACTGGGCATCGCTGCGGAAGTCGTGGGCGGCGCCATCGAGCGCGTCTTTGCCGACCAGGGCGACCGCCCGACCGCCTATATCGCCGGTGAAGAAGGCGCAGGTTCGTTTGTCGTCGGCGCGCGTTATGGTCGCGGCGCCCTGCACATGAAGGATCTGTCGGCGTCGCAGGAAGTCTTCTGGCAGGGGGCGTCAATCGGTTGGGACTGGGGCGGCAACGCCAGCCGCGTCTTCACCCTGGTTTACGGCCTCTATCACCCCGACATGATCTACCGCCGCTACCCCGGCGTGGAAGGCACCGCCTATCTGGTCGCTGGTCTGGGCGTGAACTACCAGAAGGCCGACGGCATCGTCCTGGCCCCCATCCGCACCGGCGTCGGCCTGCGTCTGGGCGCCAATGTCGGCACCATGAGCTATAGCCGCCAGCGCAACCTGCTGCCGCTCTAAGCCGCGACGACCCTGAGCGGGGGAGGGGCGTCCAGCAGGGCCGCCAGTCCCTCGCGATAGGTCGGGTATTTGGGCCGCCAGCCCAACTCCGCCTTGGCGCGGCTGTTCGAGACGCGTTTTGAATCCAGATAGAAGCGGCGCATGGCGTCGGTGACCGTCGGGTCGTCCAGATCGACTTCTGGCGGACGCGGCAGGCCCATACGGTGTGCAGCCCACTGCATCACCGCATCCGCAGGGGCGGGCTCGTCGTCTGTCAGATTATAGACGGCGCCGGGACGCGGCTGCGCCATCGAGGCGAACAGGCCCGAGACTATGTCGTCGATATGGATGCGGTTGAATATCTGGCCGGGCTTCTTCACCAGCCGGGCCGTGCCGTCGCGCAGCCGCTCGGTCACATTGCGGCCGGGGCCGTAGAAGCCAGGCAGGCGGAAAAGCTGCACCGTCAGGCCCATGCCCCGCGCGCCGTCCAGCCAGTCCTGCTCGACCCGCACCCGGCGCGCGCCTTCCAGGGTGGCGGCGTTCAGCGGCCCTTCCTCGAACACCCAGCCGCCCGCCCGGTCGCCATAGACGGAGGTCGAGGAGACATAGCCGATCCAGTCCGGCCAGGCGTTGCCAGCCAGGGGCGCCAGTGCGCGCAGGCCGGGGCAGCCATGGGCGTCGGGCGCCGCTGTCACCAGAACCGCCGTCGCCGCCTCCAGCGCCGCCTTCAGGGCAGGCGTGTCATGCGGGTCGATGGTTGCGATCCCTTCGGCCTCAAGCGCTTGGCGTCGTTGCGGGTTGCGAGATGTGGCCACGGCCTGTCCGCCGCGTCCGATGGCCTCCAGCGCCGCAGCCCGCCCGACATAACCGCCCCCATAGACAAGAAGAGACGGGGAAGGCGCGGCGTCAGGCATGGTGCTCTTTAAAACAGAATTCGACAGGTTTTCGCAGAACGATGAAAGGCTGGTGGCCTTGATGGCGTCTTTCATCCTAATCTTGCGATAACGCTTTTGGCCACATTCGGGTTCATCATGACCAATACAATGCTGCTTACCGCTGTCGTCGCCGCCCTGTCATTCGGCGCAACCGCCCATGCAGGCGCTGCAAACGATCCGGCGCCTGTAGTTCTTTCTGCGGCGGATGCGGCCAAGCCGACCATCCTGCCGGTGGGCGCGACCTCGACCCTGCGGCTGGAGAGCAACCCCAGCACGGGTTATGGCTGGCACGTCGTTGAGACTCGCAATCTGCGCGTGGATGAGCCCATCACGGTCGAACAGGCCCCGTCATCCGCCGCCCCCATGGTCGGCGTGCCCGGAACGGCGGTCATCCACATCACGCCGCGCGGCAAGGGGCCTGCGTTTCTGACGCTGGTTTACAAGCGTCCCTGGATGGAGGCTGCGGCCGACGACCGCGTCATGAACTTCGTGTTCGAAGCGCAGTAAGCCCTGATCGTCTCAGAGGGCGGGCTGTCACGCCCTCAAGGACGCCGGATGGGACGGTTCCGTTACCGTCCCTGACGTCTCCAGCGCCTCGGCCCGGCATTGATTCCAGGCCGAGACGCAGGGCACGCGCGACAGATCGGCGCGGTCCGCGTAGCGGCGGGCGATCTCGGTCACGTCCTGCATCAGTCCTTCGGCCAGGGTGATCGGTTTCAGGCCCAGTTGGCGGAACTGGTCATTGGCGACGATCAGCTCGTTCTCGTCGGCTTCCTGACGCGGATTGGGCAGGTTGCGGACTTCGGCGCCGGTCATGTCCGCGACCATTTGGGCCAGATCGCGCACCCGGCGGCTTTCGGTCATCTGGTTCAGGATCTTGACCCGTTCGCCGCGCCTGGGCGGGTTCTTCAGCGCCAGTTCGACGCAACGCACCGTGTCCTGAATATGGATGAAGGCCCGCATCTGGCCGCCCGTGCCATGCACCGTCAGCGGATAGCCGACCGCCGCCTGCATCAGGAAGCGGTTCAGAACCGTGCCGTAATCGCCGTCATAGTCGAAGCGGTTGATCAGCCGCTCGTCCAGCCGCGTCTCGGCGGTCTGGGCGCCCCAGACGATGCCCTGATGCAGGTCGGTGATCCGCAAGGAATCGTTGCGGGCGTAGAACTGGAACAGCAGGGCGTCCTGCGTCTTGGTCATGTGATAGATGCTGCCCGGATTGGGCGGGAACAGGATTTCCTGTTCGGACGGGCCGTTGTCGGTGTCGACCGTGACTTTCAGATAGCCCTCGGGGATGCGCAGGCCCGCCGTGCCGTACCCATAGACGCCCATGGTCCCCAGGTGCGCCAGATGCACGTCCAGCCCGCTCTCGACGATGGCGGCCAGCAGGTGGTGAGTGGCGTTGATGTTGTTGTCGACGGTGTAGAGCTTGTGCCGCGCCGACTTCATTGAATAGGGGGCGGCGCGCTGTTCGGCGAAATGCACCACGCTGTCCGGCGCCAGATCGCGGATCAGGGCGACCAGCCTTTCGAACTCCTGGCCCAGGGTCAGATTGACGAAGCCGATCTCGCGGCCCGAGATTTCCTTCCACGCCCTGATCCGCTCGCCCATGGTGCGGATCGGGGTCAGAGACTGGATTTCCAGCTCATTGTCGATGTTTCGTCGGCTCAGGTTGTCGACCACGGTGACATCCCATCCGCTGGCCGACAGATGCAGCGCCGTGGGCCAGCCGCAGAAACCGTCGCCGCCCAGAACCAGAACGCGCATGAAAAGCCTCGTAATCCTCTTGAAACGACTGCCTAGCCCAAGGGAGGGGGCGCAGCAAAGCGCCTCGGTTGGCTTGTGGTGCGACAGGCTTGCGAAAACCGCTTGGAAAGGACGGTCGCACAGGTTAAGTCACTTCCTGTCTCCCAACTCAATCGCAGCTTTCCGGGCGCATACCCGGCTGTTCGCGGCTTGAGCCGGCCATGACGGTCTGTCCCAAAAGGACCGGCGCACCATGCGGGCGACTAGGCATTCCGACAGATCGACAATCGGGGATCGGCCCCGAGCGAAACGGAACCACGAAAACGGACGGACTCGGCCAGACTGGCGCGGCTCCGCCCCTGCACACGGTTAGCGGGCATGAGAGATTTCAAGGGCATGAAGCGTCAACGCGGACGCAATCGGAACAAGGCGGGGGCGTCGAACGCCAACAACGCCAATCCGAATCGTTCGTGGGACTCGCAAGGCCCCGAGAACATCAAGGTCCGTGGCAACGCCCAGACCGTTTACGAACGCTACCAGCAGCTGGCGCGTGACGCCTCGTCTGGCGGCGACCGGGTTCTGGCTGAAAACTATCAGCAGCACGCCGAACACTATTACCGCGTCCTGCGCGCGCTCCAGCCGCAGCGGTCCTTCTCGGACATCGCCGCGCGCGAACTGTCGAACCAGGGCTTCGACATCGATTTCGAAGACGAATCCGGCGCCCAGGCCGCCGCCTTCCTGGCCGCCCAGCAGGCCGCAGACCGCACCGCGCAGGAAGCCGCAACGCGCGCCGAACAGCGCGACCAGCCGCGCGATTCCTATCGCGACCGCGACCGTGATCAGCCGCGTGACCGCGACCAGAACCGGGATCAGAACCGCGACCGTGATCGTGATCGTGATCAGTATCAGTCCCGCGACCGGGATCGTGACCAGCAGAATGGCGATCGTGATCAGGCCCGCGAAGGCGGCGATGATCGCGAGCCGCGCGCCGATGGCGAGAACGGCGGACGCCGTGAAACCCGCCGCGAGCGCTGGGAGCGCCGTCGTCAGGAGCGCAACAATCGTTTCGACGGCCAGGGCGAAGGTTCGGGCGAAGATCAGGTTGAAGGCCAGGCTGCAGACATCGCCGCTGAAACCAATGAACAGGCTCCGGCCCCTGCGGTTGAAGTCGTCGCCGATGCTGCACCTGAAGCCGCTCCGGCGCCTGAGGTTGTTGAGCGCCCGCGTCGTGGCCGCCGTCCGGCCGCCGCTGTCGCCGCCACGGAAGCCAACGACGATGCGCCCGCCGCTCTGCCGGGCTTCCTGACCCGTTCGGCCGTCCCGACCGAGGCTGAGGCTGAAGTCGCGCCACGTCGCCGTGCGCCCCGCCGCAAGGTCGAGGCCGCCGCCGACAGCGAAGACTGAATACAACTAAAAAGAGCATATTTACCTGATGGCAACCAGAACGTGTAAATTTCACGTGTCTGGAGGGCGTCATGGAAATCATCCTGCTCATTCTGGTCATGGCCCTGTCGGGCGGGCTGGCCGGAATACGACTTTGGCTCAAGGCGCGCGGGGCGGCTGAACGGCTCCGACGGGCCAATGAGGGGCTGGAGGCGCGGGTCGCGGAGCGGACGCTTGCGCTGACGCGGGCCTTGGCCGCCGCCGACGCGCATCAGGACCGCATCGCGGCGGCTGACCGAGCCAAGGCCGACTTCATGCTGGGCCTAGGCCGCGAACTGCGCCAGCCATTGAACGTCGTCAGCGGCTTTGCCCAGCTTTTGCGCCTGAACGCCGCCGATCCGCTTAGCCTGCGTCAGAACGAAGCGGTGCGCCGGATAGAGGCCGCGTCTGCTGGCCTGACTGCGCTGGTGGATGAGATGGTCGATTTCGCCGCCGTCCAGACCCCGAACCTGACCTTGTCGTTGCAAAGGGTCGATCTGCGTTTGGCCTTGCGTCAGGTGTGCGATGCCTTGGGCGTGGATGCGGAAAAAGCGCATGTCACCCTGGATTGTCCCTCGGCCGCAGCGGGCATGGGCGTCATCGCCGACCCCATCCGGGTGCGCCAGATTCTGCGGCGTCTTATTTCCGACGCCATACGTCATACCCCGCCGGGGGGTGTGGTTCGCACGGCGATCCAGCGTTCTCAGGACCAGGTCGTCGCCCTGGTTCATGACACGGGTTTCGAGGCCTCGTCAGATCGGATCGACACCTTGTTCCAGCCGTTCAACGGAGTGGAGCGCGATGCCCCGACAGGCGCCAGTCTCGGCATGGCGGCGGCCCAGCGCCTGGCCGAGGCGATGCAGGGGAGCATGTTCGCCGCTCGGCGAAAGGATGCGGGGGTCACCTTCACCTTACGTCTTCCAGCGGCCATTCCTGCGCCCGTGAATGTGCCGTCAAAGGCGGTCATCCTCTATGTCGAAGCCGATCCCGCCAATGTCGCCTTGATGCGGCAGGTGATTTCAGCTTTTGGCGATCCGCCCGTCTATGTCGCGCCCACGGGAAATGAGGGGCTGGCCCTGGCCCAGGCGCTGCAACCGGATGTCATCGTGCTGGACACCGACCTGCCGGGAATGGACGGGTTCGAGCTCAAGATGCGCCTGGACGCAGATCCCCTGACGCGGGGCCTGCCGGTTGTGGCCTTGTCCGCCTCGGCCATGCCTGACGATATCCGCCGCGGCCAAGCTGCAGGCTTCACCGCCTATCTGACCAAGCCGCTGGAGCTTCAGGCCCTGGCTGGCGCGCTCCATGACGCCTTGAGAAGCAGAGGCATGGATGGCGGGCCGGGCGTCCGTTCCGCCGCCTGAACCTTCACGGTCTTGACGACGGCGTAGGCGGCGGGGCCTAAAGGGCGGGACTTCGCCGCAAGGCCCCGCCGCAAGGGAAGCGCTGATGCGTTCACTCGTCCGTCTCGCCCTGTCGATCTCCGCCGTCGCCCTTGTGGCGGCCTGTGCGACAACACCGCCTCCGCCGCCCCCGCCTCCACCGCCGGCGGGTTCGGGCGCCGGGACGGGCGCGACCTTGATGGACTGGCGTGGCGTCATCACCTCTGGCGATCGCGACCGGTATCAACGCCGTGACGCGGCGTGGAACCTGGCCCTGCAGCAGGCCCGACGGCAGAGTGGGTCAGGCGACCTGAACAGTCTGGGCGATCTTATCGAGCCCGGCGCGGCCCGCACCCCGGTCGCCCCGCCGCCCGGAAACTATCGTTGCCGCACGGTGAAACTGGGATCGCAGGGCGGAGCGGACGGTTTGGGCTATGTGGTTTATGGCTGGTTCGCCTGTCGCATTGAACAGACGTCGCGAGGGCTGAAATTCACCAAGACCACGGGCTCCCAGCGTCCTTCCGGCCTGCTGTTCCCCGAAAACGACCGGCACATGGTCTTGCTGGGCTCAATGGCACTGGCGCAGGAGCCGCCCGCCAATTCCTATGGCCAGAATGATGATCGCGATCTGGTCGCGGTGTTGGAGCGGGTCGGTGAGGCGCGTTGGCGGCTGGTCATTCCGTGGCCCCAGAACGAGTCCAACCTTGATCTGATTGAACTGGTTCCGGTCGGCTGATCTTCAGCCTGAGCATAAGGCAAGGCTTCATGCGTATTTCTCATCTCACGATCCTGGCCTTGATGGGCGCGACCGCTCTTGGCGCCTGCGGCGACAATCGCGCCTCCAGGGCAAGCAAGGATGCGCCCAGCGCGCCTGCGCCTGCGTCCGCCCCCACGCCGCCGCCTGAGCCCGTGGCGACGCCCGCGTCAACACCGACCGAGGCGCCGCCGTCCGCCACCGACGACTGGCGCAAGGTCGCCAACAGCGCCGACGCCAGCCAGTTGGAGCGGCTCGACGAAGCTTGGCGACAGGCCCGTATCGAGGCTGAAGACGCCGGCTATTCCGCCCAGGTCGAGAAACTGGGCGCCTTGGCTGACCCCAACGCCGCACGTGCAGGCCGGGTGCAGCCGGGGCCGGGAACCTATCGCTGCCGCACGGTCAAGCTGGGCACGCGGGGCGGTGGAACCCTAGCCTATGTCGATTATCCCTTCTTCGCCTGTCGTGTCGAACTGACGCCGGGCGGCGATCTGATCCTGACCAAGACCACCGGCTCGCAGCGGTTCCAGGGCAAGCTCTATCCCGACGGCGACAGCCGCGTGGTCTATGTCGGCTCTCAGGCGTGGGGCGACGAGCGCGGTTTCCCGACCTATGGCGAGAAGCCTGACCGGGATCAGGCGGGTGTGGTGGAGCGGATCGGCGAGAACCGCTGGCGCGTGGTTCTGCCCTGGCCCAAGCAGGAATCCAAACTGGACCTGATCGAGGTGGTCCGCTGACGCCGGGCGATCCGGTTGGATCGCCCGTTTAATCCGGCCTCAGACCCGCGTCAGCCTCAGATCCTGATAATCGTATGAGAAGTCGATGTCGGGCGAGACGCCCTTCACCGTCGCCGTCGCCGGTCGCGCGGTCAGGATGTTGAAGGTGATGAAGGCGTCTTCCTCGCGCTTGTCGGGGAAGCGGGTGCGGAAGGTCTCGCCGTCATACGGCTCCAGCCAGCCCTGCAGGGCGGGCGTATGGGTGAAGCTGAGCCACAGGCCGGTTTTGCGGTTGCGGCCCCGGCCTTCGGTCTTCTGCACGATGGTGATGTCGCCGTACCACGGGTCGCGCCAGGTTCCGGCATAGGCGTCCAGCGGCATGGACGGCGGGGCGCCCGCGCGTTGTTTGGCGTCGATCTCGACTGCGGCGGCCTGCGACTTGGCCTCGCCCTCGGCCTCGATCTTCTTGGAATCAGCGATCCAGTCGACATCGACCTTGCCCATGCACAGGTCGGTGACGCCAGAGCGCAAGGATCGCAGCAGGAAGCTTTCTTCGGCATTCGAGAAGATGGCGAAGCCGATATTGCGGCCGGGGATCAGGACGGTGGCGGAAATCCCGCCGGGCGAGCCGCCGCCGTGGCTGGCGATCCGTTCGCCGCGATAGTCCTGAACCTGCAGGCCCATCGCATAGGTCGAGGCTATGGCGCGGTTGGGCAGTTCCGCCGTCGGTCCAGGCGACGAACCGACGATGATGTTGGGGCGGTACATCTCGCGTGCGGCGGCTTCTGAGAACAGGCGCGAACCGTCCGCCAGCTTGCCTTCGTTCAGGCGCACGGCGATCCACTTGGCCCAGTCGGTGGTGGTGGTGCAGATGCCGCCTGCCGCCGCCGCTGAATCCCAGTTCCAGACCTCGGCGATGGAGTTTGCGATCTGCACCATCGGCCCATGGGTGCGCAGCGGCGGTCCGACGCGGGCATGGGGCAGGGCGGACTTGGCGGGGTCGGCCAGACGCGCCAGGGGCACGGTCTCGGTCATGCCGACCTTGTCCAGAATCCGCGTCTGGATGAAGTCTTCCCACGTCAGGCCCGACACGGCCTCCAGCACCGCGCCCGCCACGACGAACATCAGGTTGCAATAGTGATAGCGCGCCCGGAACCCGTCCTCGATCGGCACGAAGGCGGCCTGGGCGATCACCTCGGCGCGGGTGCGGTCGCTGTTGGGCCAGAACAGCAGGTCGCCCGCGCCCAGCCCGAACCCGGCCCGGTGGCTGAGGGTGTCGCGCACGGTGATATGGTCGGTGATGTAGGGATCGGACAGTTTGAAGCCGGGCAGATAGGTCTTCACCGGCTCGTCCCACTTCACCTTGCCCTCATCGACCAGAATGGCCAAGGCGGCGGCGGTGACGTTCTTGGAGTTGGAGGCGATGGCGAACAGGGTGTGTTCATCGGCACGCGCGGGCTTGCCCTGCACCTTCACGCCATAGCCGCGCGACAGAATGGTCTGGCCGTCCTTGACCACCGCAATGCCGATGGCGGGCTGATCTGGCCACGCCGCCATCGCCGCCTTCACATAGGCGTCAACCGCCTCGACCAGGCTGGCGTCGTCGTTCGCCGCCGTGCGCGCCCACGCCGGGCTGGAGGCCAGGGCGGCGGCGCCCCCGGAAGCGAACAGGGCGGCGCGGCGCGACAGGCGAAGGGACATTGAAAACTCCGGCAAGACTTCCAGCGACGCTAACGTCGAGGCGTGAACTGGCCAAGCGCGAACTGAAGTGCGCCGCCACATGACACATCCTTAACTGGTGTTCTGTCCCGGCCGTTGTTAGCGCGTGGAAAAAGCACGCCTCCGTCTCTGCTTGCTCAGGATCATCTCGTGAACAGACTCTATTACGCCTCGCTGGCGAGCGCCGCCCTGATGCTGCCCGCCGGCGCCGCCCTGGCCCAGACACCCGCGCCGCGCCCGGCGACGCCTGCGCCTCAGGCCCAAGCGCCCGCGCAGACGCCGCCTGCCCAAACGCCCCCTGCATCGGGTCAGGCCGCCACTGTTGGCGACGTTGTCGTCAATGCGCGCGCCAGCGACGTTCGCACCTCGATCGACTCGACCAGCTACAGCCTGGCCAACGACCTGCAGGCCGTGACCGGCAGCGTCGCCGACGCCCTGCGCAACGTCCCTTCGGTCGATGTCGATCCAGAGGGCAATGTCTCCCTGCGCGGCGACAGCAATGTCACCATTCTGGTCGATGGTCGTCCGTCAGGCATCCTGACCGGCCCCGGTCGGGGTCAGGCGCTGATCCAGCTGCCCGCCAGCCAGTATGCGCGCATCGAGGTCATGACCAACCCGTCCGCCGCCTACAGCCCCGAAGGGTCGGGCGGCGTCATCAACCTGATCACCAAGCCCACAGCGCCCAAGCCGGGAACCCAGACGACGGGTTCGCTGCGGGCCAATGTCGGCGACAATGGTCGCTGGAACGCGGGCCTCAGCGGATCGTATCAGAAGGACCGCCTGACCCTGTCGGGCGACCTCAGCTACCGGACCGATCCCACCAACATCAACATGTCGCGCCTGCGCGAACAGCTTGATCCCGTCACAGGCGCGGTGGTTTCGACGACCAGCGTCGATCAGCGGATCGAGTCTGAACAGAACGGCGCGTTCGGGCGACTGACCGCCGAATACAAGCTGACCGACAAGACCCAGGTGACCGGCGAACTGCGCGGCGTCGTCTTTGACGGCGAAGGCTCGGGCGGTGGTCTGTTCGAAACCCGAAATGCCGCGGGTGCCCTGACCAGCGCCTATCGCCGTGAGGGCGGTCAGGACTTCAACTTCAAGAACTGGGGCGTGACGGGGCGGGTGCTGCATCGCTTCGACGATTCCGGCCACGAATGGTCGAACGAGCTGCGCTACGACAGCAACAGCAATGACAACTCGGGTCCAGCCAGCACCTTCTATCTGACGCCCGCCGCCGCGACTCTGTACGAGCGCACGGCGACCGATGTGAACCAGATCACCCTGGGCTTCACCAGCGCCTATGTCCGTCCCATGGCAGATGGCGGCAAGCTGCGTCTGGGTTACGAATTGAACGATCAGCGCCCGGATCAGGAAGTGGTCTTCAGCCGTGGCCCCGTCGAGAACAATCTGCCGGTGGTTCCGGGTCTCAGCAGCCGGTTCAAGGCGCGCCAGACGGTTCACGCCCTGTACGGCACCTATGAGCGCAGCCTGTCCGAGCAACTGTCGGCCCAGATCGGTCTGCGGCTGGAGCAGGCGGACATCCGCATCGATGATCTGACCGGCGGCACGTCCGCCTCGCAGGACTATTTCCGCGCCTATCCGACCGCCCACCTTCAGTACAAGTTGTCGGATGAGCAGACCCTGCGCGCCAGCTATTCGCGCCGCATCCAGCGCCCGCAGCCCAGCCAGTTGAACCCTCTGGTGGTCTATCAGGACCCGATGAATCTGCGTTCGGGCAACCCGGACCTTCAGCCTCAGGAAACAGACTCGTTTGAGGTCATGTGGCAGTTGCGCAAGGGCCAGACCTTCTATCAGGCGACCGCCTATCTGCGCGACACGGACAAGGCCTTCACGGATGTGGCCAGCGACATCGGCGGCGGCGTTCTGCTGACCCGTCCTGAGAACCTGGGTTCGCGGCGCGACATGGGGGTTGAACTGGTCGCCAACGGCCGCCTGCATCCGACCCTGCGCTACAACGCGGCCGTCAATCTGTTCCAGCAGGAAATCGACGCGGCTGGAATCCCGGGCGGACGTGATCGCGACGGCACGGTGGCCAGTGGACGCCTCAGCCTGAACTGGCAACCGACGCCCAAGGACTTCGTCCAAGTCACCGGATTCTGGCAGGGCGACAGCCTGCTGGCCCAGGGCAAGCGCGAGGCGGGCGGCATGGTCAATCTGGGCTACCGCCGCAAGCTGAACGAGACGCTGTCGTTCAACTTCACCGCCCGCGACCTGTTCAACTCGTTCAACAACACGGTCACCTATGACACGCCCCTGTTCCGCGAACGCTCGGAACAGGACATCAAGCTGCGCGCCTTCTACGTCGGCCTGACGTGGAACTTCGGCGGTGGCCAGCGTCGCCAGCCGGAACAGTTCGACTTCTCGACCGGCCCGTCCGGCGGCTGATGATCAGCAGGGCGGCGTCTTTGCATCGCCGCCCTGTGCTCAGGCCAGGCGCCAGGCCTGTAGCTTCTCCAGCACGTCGGCGACGATCTGGTTCTGAGTGAAGCCCGTCACATCATAGGGGCGCGAACCGTCGCCGGTCTGGGCCGTCAGACGCCATTCCAGCAGGCGGCGTCCCACGGGCGCATCGCGCTGGCTCACGACCGGGCGCGGGCGTGAACGCGCGCCCAGCCGATAGACGAAGACCCGCTCTCCATGCCGAACCGTCAGCCAGGCGGCGGCGTCGTCCCGACCGATCTCGGCGTCCGGCTCTTCAGCCTCCAGGGCGGCGCGCACAGTCTCCAGTGCGGGCAGGCCGTGGCGGTCGATTTCCTTGACGATGTCGGTGCGCGTCGCTGGCGTCAGGATGCGTTTCAGCTGTTGCGACAGGGGGGCGGCTTCCGTGGCGATCACGTCGCCGGTCAGGTCGGCGTTCATCTGTCGGAACAGGCCCGCGACCAGCAGGATCATGATGATGCAGAAGGGCAGGGCCGCCACCAGGGTTGCAGCCTGCAGAGCCCCCAGGCCGCCCGCCAGCAGCAGCAGGGCCGCCGCCGCCCCCTGCATCACACACCAGTAGATCCTCTGCCAACGCGGGGTGTCGTCCGCGCCGCCGGATGCGATGGTGTCGATCACCAAAGAACCAGAATCGGCCGAGGTCACGAAGAAGACCCCCACCAGCAGGATCGCCAGGGTCGAGGTGAACATCGTGCCCGGCAACTGTTCAAAGAAATGGAACATGGCGGTGGACAGATCGGCCTGCACCGCCTGCGAAATCGCGCCCGCCGCCTGGCCCATGTCATAGGCCATGGCCGTATTGCCGAAGACCGTCATCCACAGGAAGGTGAAGCCGGTCGGCACCAGCAGCACGCCCACCGCAAACTCGCGCACCGTGCGCCCGCGTGAGATGCGGGCGATGAACATGCCCACAAACGGCGACCAGGCGATCCACCAGGCCCAGTAGAACAGCGTCCAGTTCGCCATCCACGCCCGCGGCTCATAGGCGTAGAGGGTGAAGGTGCGCATGAAGAAATGGTCCATGTACAGGCCGAAATTCTGCACCAGCGCCCGCATCAGGAACAGGGTAGGTCCAGCGAACAGCACGAACAGCATCAGGCAGACAGCCAGGATCAGGTTCAGTTCAGACAGGCGCCGCACCCCCTTGTCCACGCCCGACAGCACCGAAAGCGTCGCCACCCCCATCACCGCCACGATCAGTCCGACCTGGATCAGCACGGTGTTGGGAATGCCGAACACATAGTCCAGGCCCGCCGCCATCTGGGCCACGCCCAGCCCCAGCGACGTGGCGATGCCGAACAGGGTGCCGCAGATGGCGAAGATGTCGACCGCATCCCCGATAGGCCCGTTGATCCGCTTGCCCAGCAGGGGGTAGAGGCCCGACCGCATGGTCAGGGGCAGGCCCTTGCGGTGCGCGAAATAGGCCAGGCTGAGGCCCACCACCGCATAGATGGCCCAGGCGTGGACGCCCCAGTGGGTGAAGGTTATGACCATGGCCTCGCGCGCTGCCTTGACCGTGCCGGGGACTTCCTCAGGCGGGGCGATATAGTGCTGCACCGGCTCGGCGACAGCGAAATACATCAGGCCGATGCCCATGCCTGCCGCGAACAGCATGGCCAGCCACGACAGATAAGGGAAGTCCGGTTCGGCGTCGTCCGGCCCCAGTTTCAGCCGCCCGGTCGGCCCCACCGCCAGCCACACCACCGCCAGCAGAAAGCCCGCCACAGCGGCGACGTACAGCCAGCCAAAGGTGTCGATCACCCAGGCCTGAGCCCGACCGAAGATCAGGTCGGAGGTATTAGGCGCGATCAGGGCCAGCAGCAGCAGGGCGCCTGCAATCGCGCTGCCCCCCCAGAAGACACGGGGGGTCATCTTGGTCGTAAACATCGGTCCAAAGCGTATGGCGAAGCTGTGGGTTCCCATCGCACCGTCAGGACCGGCGCGGCGCCGCTGCAAATCGTGCCGCTGACCCCTTGTGCGCCAAATCGGCAACACCATCTCGTTTGCGACAGCTCAAGGCGTCGCTTCCTGAAAGGGCGTATTGAGACGACATCCGCCTCCTGAGGGGAACCTTATGAATCTCGATCTCTACTCCGACCGCGCCAAACAGGCCGTTCAGTCCGCCCAGTCGCTGGCCCTGGCCCGCCGTCACCAGCAGTTCGCGCCAGAGCATCTGCTCAAGGTCCTGCTTGAGGAGCGCGACGGTCTGGCCCGCAACCTGATCAACGCTGCCGGCGGCGATGTCCGCAAGGCCGAGGCCGATGTCGAAACCGCCCTGAAGAAACGCGCCCAAGTCACGGGCGGCTCGGGCCAGCTGTATCTGGATGGCGACACCGCCCGCGTCTTCGCCGCTGCTGAGGAAGCCTCGAAAAAGGCGGGCGACGCCTTCGTCACCACCGAACGCCTTCTGGCGGCTCTGGCCAAAGAGGGCGGGGTGGCGGCTCAGGTTCTGAAATCATCCGGCGTCACCGCCGACAAACTGGAGACGGCCATCATCGACATCCGCAAGGGCAAGACCGCCGACAGTGCGGGCGCTGAAGACGGTTATGACGCCCTGAAACGCTACGCCCGCGACCTGACCCTGGCCGCCCGCGACGGCAAGATCGACCCGGTCATTGGCCGCGACGAGGAAATCCGCCGCACCATTCAGGTCCTGGCCCGCCGCACCAAGAACAACCCCGTCCTGATCGGCGAGCCGGGCGTCGGCAAAACCGCCATCGTCGAGGGTCTGGCCCTCCGCATCGTCAACGGCGACGTGCCCGAGAGCCTGCGCGACAAGACCGTCATGGCGCTGGACATGGGCAGTTTGATCGCCGGCGCGAAATACCGCGGCGAGTTCGAAGAACGCCTGAAATCGGTGCTGAACGAGGTGTCGGCGGCCGAGGGCGGGGTCATCCTGTTCATCGACGAAATGCACACGCTTGTTGGCGCGGGCAAAGGCGACGGGGCGATGGACGCCTCCAACCTGCTGAAGCCTGCGCTCGCGCGCGGCGAACTGCACTGCGTCGGCGCCACCACCCTGGATGAATACCGCAAGCACGTCGAAAAGGACGCAGCGCTTGCCCGCCGCTTCCAGCCGGTCTTCGTCGCCGAACCGACGGTGGAGGACACGGTGTCGATCCTGCGCGGCCTGAAGGAGAAGTACGAAGTCCACCACGGGGTGCGTATCTCGGACAGCGCCATCGTCGCCGCCGCCACCCTGTCGAACCGCTACATCACCGACCGCTTCCTGCCCGACAAGGCCATCGACCTGATCGACGAGGCCGCATCGCGCGTGCGCATGGCCGTGGACTCCAAGCCCGAGGCTCTGGACGAAATCGACCGCCGTCTGGTCCAGTTGAAGATCGAACGCGAGGCCCTGAAGAAGGAAACCGACACCGCCTCCCAGCACCGGCTGGAGAAGCTGGAAGACGAAATCATTGATCTGGAAGGCGAGTCGGATGACCTGACGAACCAGTGGAAGTCGGAAAAGGACAAGGTCGGGCAGGGCGCGCAACTGCGCGAAACCCTGGACCGTCTGCGTCTGGAGCTGACCAACGCCCAGCGGGCGGGCGATCTGGGCCGCGCGTCAGAGATCGCCTACGGCCAGATTCCGCAGATCGAAAAACAGCTGGCCGAGGCCGAGGCCAATGAAACCTCCGGCTCGGCCGGTCGTGGGGGCCCTCTGACCCCCGAGGTCGTCGACGCCGAACAGATCGCCGCCGTCGTCAGCCGCTGGACCGGGGTTCCGGTCGACAAGATGCTGGAAGGCGAGCGCGAGAAGCTGCTCAAGATGGAGGACGCTCTGGGCGGCCGCGTCGTGGGGCAGGACGAGGCCCTGACCGCCGTGTCCGACGCCGTGCGCCGCGCGCGCGCTGGTCTGAATGACCCCAACCGTCCGCTGGGCAGCTTCCTGTTCCTGGGCCCGACGGGCGTGGGCAAGACCGAACTGACCAAGGCTCTGGCCGAGTTCCTGTTCGATGACGAGGCCGCTATCACCCGGCTGGATATGTCGGAATATATGGAGAAGCATTCGGTCAGCCGCCTGATCGGCGCCCCTCCCGGCTATGTCGGCTATGACGAGGGCGGCGCCCTGACCGAGGCCGTGCGTCGTCGCCCCTATCAGGTCGTCCTGTTTGATGAAGTGGAGAAGGCCCACCCTGACGTCTTCAACGTGCTGCTGCAGGTGCTGGACGACGGCCGCCTGACCGATGGTCAGGGCCGCACCATCGACTTCCGCAACACCCTGATCATCATGACCTCAAACCTGGGATCGCAATTCTTGGCTGAACAGGGCGAGGGCGATGACGTCGAGGCCGTGCGCCCCTTCGTCATGGAGGCGGTGCGCGGGCATTTCCGGCCCGAGTTCCTGAACCGGATCGACGAGATCATCCTGTTCCACCGCCTGGGCCGCGACCAGATGGGCGGCATCGTCCGCATCCAGCTGGCCCGGTTCGAGAAGCTGCTGGCTGACCGCCGCATGGCCATCGACATCGATGACGCCGCCCTCGCCTGGCTGGCCGACCGCGGCTACGACCCCGTCTATGGCGCCCGCCCCCTAAAGCGCGTCATCCAGAAAGACCTCGTCGACCCCATCGCCCGCAAACTGCTGGCGGGCGAAATCGAGGACGGCGGCGTCATCGCCGTGTCAGCGGGTCAGGACGGTCTAGAGATAGGGAAGGCGCGGGTGCATTAACATCTTATCTCATTGCTGTAGCAGCCTACTTATTCAATGCGCGGTAGGCTGCTGCTGCATCTGCGGCCTTTTTCGCTGCGTAAGCGATTATTTTTTTGTTGATGGCGATTTTGAATTTCAGCTGGACCTCTGAAATACCTTTACGTTTCCTGTAAAAGGACAGATATTCTTCAGATTCTTGAGCGCCTATCACACGCAAGTGTGTGTAAAGTTCTAAAGCTTCTTTGTTCAACGAGCGAGTAAGGTCGAGTTCTATTCT
>RCMZ01000198.1_pt1 | contig 37997 bp, 42 predicted proteins | sample 2041141 | NCBI WGS metagenome assembly RCMZ01 (sample SAMN09708263, study PRJNA481090) | Wastewater metagenome, whole genome shotgun sequencing project. | biome: sewage; isolation source: Davis station wastewater (DW) | place: Antarctica: Davis Station | collected 2010-03-01 | reverse complement strand
GGTAAATCAGCCATGGTGCTATTCATCAGGTCAGAGTCGTCAGGTCACAGGTGCCGGCCGCCAGCGATCCCCTGGGCGGTATGCAGCAAGATGGGCGCAGTGGGGAGGCTGAACCTTAGCGCGTTAGGCCTTGGCTAGACAATGGGCACGGCCGGCTTTAATCCCCCGCCAGGTGCTGATCGAGGCGGCTAGCCGAAGCTGGCGTTGGAGAATTCGTCGGCGTGGGCGGCAATCCATTCACAGGCTACCGCCTCAATCGGTAATGCCTGGCCCAGTTCCAGCTCCCGTTGATGGCGGTAATGTTCGATCTGACAGACTTGCTCGACCATGCGCGCGCGAAACAGGGTGTCTTCATCCATAAAGGCAATGCCGACCAGATAGTCGTCGGCCTGCTTGCGGCACCAGGCGACAATGCCGGGGTAGCGTGCCGCCTCGCCGAGCAGGGGGATGCGCATTTCTATGGCGCTGCCGCAGCGGAAGCTGCGTGGCGAATTGCACGCCACGCCGCCGAGGCTGATATTGTGCAGGCGTTGGCGTGGCACGAACGCCTGTCGGCGCAGAACCAATTCCACCGGCATGTCGCTGGGGTGACGCAAGAATCGACGCATGACCAACCACTCCCAATGCCATCATTTTGACATCGCTACAGGCAGTATAGTGGCCGAGCTTGAATTGACCGATTTTGATGCTGATCGTCAATTGCTGGCCTTGCCTGGCGTGTCGCTGGTGATCTTTACCAGCATAGGTTGTGCCAGATGCCGCTGGCTGCGTCAGCAATTGCCCACTTGGCGACTGCCGGTAGCGCGACTGTGCTGGATTGACGCCGGCAATAGCGGTGGCCTGGTTGAGCGCTATGAAGTGCGGCACCTGCCGGCCGTATTTGCCGTACGTGATAGTCAGTTTTTCGGCGAGTTGGCGGCGGGCTTTAATCGTGAAGACTGGTGCCAGGCCCTGGACAGGGCGCTGGCTATTGCGGCTGAGGAGCTTCCCTGAATGGCAAATTTACAACGTCCGCGGATCGCGATCATCGGCACCGGCGCTATTGGCGGGTTTTATGGCGTGATGCTGGCGCGAGCCGGCTTCGATGTGCATTTCCTCCTGCGCAGTGAATACGCGGCGGTGCGCGGCAACGGCTTGCAGGTCAACAGTGCGGTGCATGGCGCCATCACCCTGGATAACGTCCAGGCCTACCGTGATGTGGCGCAGATGCCGCCTTGCGACTGGTTGCTGGTGGGGGCTAAAACCACCAGTAATGCGGCGCTGGCGCCACTGATTACGCAAGTGGCCGCGCCAGGCGCCAAGGTGCTGTTGCTGCAAAATGGTTTGGGCGTCGAGGAGGCCTTGCGTCCGCTGTTGCCGGCGTCGCTGCACCTGCTCGGTGGCCTGTGTTTTATCTGTGTGCACCGTTCAGCGCCCGGCGTGGTCGAGCATCAGTCCCTGGGGGCGGTCAGCCTGGGGTATCACTCGGGCCCGGCAACCGAGCAGGGCGCACGTCAGGCGATTCTTGAGCAAGGCGCTGGCTTGTTCAGTGCTGCGGGCATTGATGCCACGGCTATGGCCAGCCTGGAGCAGGCGCGCTGGCAGAAGCTGGTGTGGAATGTGCCTTACAACGGCTTGTCGGTATTGCTGAACGCGGGCACCAGCGCATTGATGAGCAACGCCGACAGTCGGGCGTTGATTCAAGCCCTCATGCAGGAGGTGGTGCAGGGCGCTGCCGCCTGCGGCCATGAACTGCCTGCGGGCTTTGCCGACAAGCTGTTCGCCAATACCGAGCGGATGCCGGACTACCAGCCGAGCATGTACCACGACTGGCAACAGCAGCGGCCCATGGAGCTGCAGGCGATCTATGTCGCGCCCTTGCTGGCCACCGCCCAGGCCGGTTGCGAGCTGCCACGCATTCAGGCCCTGTACCAAGCCTTGAGTTTTATCGACAGTCGCAACAGACCCTAGGAGCGCGTATGGGCAATGGATTGAGCGACAAACTGGTTCTGGCGATTTCCTCGCGGGCCTTGTTTGACCTGAGTGACAGTCATCGGGTCTACGAGGCCGAAGGCATTGAGGCGTACCGCCAATATCAGATCGAGCACGAGGAGGAAATTCTCAGCCCGGGCGATGCCTTTCAGTTGGTGGAGAAACTCCTCAGCCTCAATAGCGCCCTTGGCCAGCCGCGGGTCGAGGTGATTCTGGTCTCGCGCAATAGCGCCGATACCGGCCTGCGCGCGTTTAACTCGATCCAGCATTACAACCTGGGGATTTCCCGTGCGGCCTTTGTCGGTGGTCGCAGCCCGGAGCCTTATCTGGCCGCATTCGGCTGTCACTTATTTCTCTCCACCCACGCCGAGGACGTGCGTCGTGCGCTGCAGGCCGGTTTTGCCGCCGCCAGTATCCTCTCGGGTGGGGCGCGGCGGGCGGACAGCAGCGAGTTGCGCATCGCCTTCGACGGCGATGCGGTGTTGTTTTCCGACGATTCCGAGCGGGTTTATCAGCAGGGCGGGCTCGCCGCGTTTCAGGCCCATGAGCGCAAGTCGGCAAGAGAGCCGCTGGTGGGTGGGCCGTTCAAGCCGTTTCTGGCGGCCTTGAATCGCTTGCAGCAAGAGTTTCCCGAAGCGAGTTGTCCGATTCGTACCGCACTGGTCACCGCGCGTTCGGCACCGGCCCATGAGCGGGTGATTCGCACCTTGCGCGAGTGGGACATCCGCCTGGATGAGTCCTTCTTTCTTGGTGGGCTGGAAAAATCGGCAATCCTGGAAACCTTCGGCGCCGACATGTTTTTCGACGACCAGGCCGGTCATTGCGAGAAGGCCAGCGGCGTGGTCGCCACCGGCCATGTTTTGCACGGGGTCAGTAACGAGATGCCAGAGGCTTAGAGCAGACCCGCGACGCGCCCAGCGGCAAACCGCTTTGGCGCGGCGCTGCTACGCTCTATTGCAGGCCTTCCGCCAGCAGTAGAAGAGGTCTTGGATGATTCGTTCGATTCTTTATGCGACCGATCTCGGTCTGTATGCGCCGTATGTCTTGCAGCATGCGCTGGCCCTGACCCGGTCTTTCAATGCCGCGCTTTATGTGGTGCATGCGGTCGAGCCGATGGGCTTGTTTGCCGAGTCCGTGTTGCAGACCTATCTCGATGAAAACACGCTCAAGGACATGCGCAGCAATGGTCTGAGTACGGTCATGGCCAGCATCGAGCAGCGGGTGCTGGAAGGTTTTTACGATGAGATGGGCGACGCCCAGGAGGACATGGCCCTGATCAAGGCCGTGCGGGTGATTCAGGGCGACCCGCCGCAGGTGATTCTGGCCCAGGCGCGCGAGCTGGAGGTCGACTTGCTGGTGGTCGGTAGCCACAGCCACGGCGCAACCTGGGATACCCCGTTGGGCCGGACCGCCGCACGCCTGGTCCAGCTGGCAGAAGTGCCGGTGTACCTGGTGCCGATGCTGCAGCACCGTGGCCATGGCGAGCTTTAACCGGGCGACGTGCGGTCAGCTGAAGGGCGGGCAATTTGAGATAAATCATCTAGATTGATTGTTCATATCACTATTATGGTTATATGAAACCACTGGCCATTTCAGCGGCCGCCTGCTTTGAGGGACCTGTATGAAGCTCCAACAACTGCGCTACATCTGGGAAGTCGCCCACCACGACCTTAACGTTTCGGCGACGGCGCAGAGTCTCTATACCTCCCAGCCAGGGATCAGCAAGCAGATCCGCCTGCTGGAAGACGAACTGGGCGTCGAGGTGTTTGCCCGCAGTGGCAAACACCTGACCCGCGTAACCCCGGCCGGTGAGCGCATCATCAGCACGGCCGGCGAGATTTTGCGCAAGGTCGAGAGCATCAAGCAGATCGCCCAGGAATTCTCCAACGAGAAGAAAGGCACGCTGTCGATTGCCACCACCCACACCCAGGCCCGCTATGCCTTGCCGCCGGTGATCAGCGCGTTTATCAAGCAGTACCCCGACGTCGCCCTGCACATGCACCAGGGCACACCCATGCAGATTGCTGAGATGGCGGCCGACGGTACCGTCGACTTTGCCATCGCCACCGAGGCCCTGGAGTTGTTTGGGGATCTGGTGATGATGCCGTGCTATCGCTGGAACCGTTGCGTGGTCGTGCCCCAGGGCCATCCACTGGCCAAGTTGCCGAAGTTGACGTTGGAGGCCCTGGCCGAATACCCGATCGTCACCTACGTGTTCGGCTTCACTGGGCGTTCCAAGTTGGATGAGGCCTTCAACCACCGTGGCCTGTCGCCCAAAGTGGTGTTCACCGCCGCCGACGCCGACGTGATCAAGACCTATGTGCGCCTGGGGCTGGGGGTCGGCATCCTGGCGACCATGGCCGTCGATGCCAAGCACGACCCGGATCTGGTGGTGCTGGATGCCAGCGAGCTGTTCGAGGCCAGCGTGACCAAGATCGGCTTCCGTCGTGGCACCTTCCTGCGCGGATTTATGTGCGACTTCATCGAGAAGTTTGCTCCGCACCTGACCCGTGAAATGCAGGCCAAGGCCCTGCAATGCCATAACAAGGCGGAAATGGATGAACTGTTCCGCGATATACAACTGCCGACCTACTGAGCCACTGCACGTTGTGCCCTGTTGCGAGATCCGTGTGCGGTGGAGGAGCGGCTTTCTCGGTGATGTGCTGTCGGAGATTGACGTGCAGACCGCATCGGGCATCGTCACCTCAGTGATCACCACCCGTTCGGTGCGCGAACTGGACTTGAAGGTGGGCAGTGAAGTGATCGCCTTCGTCAAATCCACCGAGGTGTCGATCGCCAAGCTGTAAGTGTGTGCGACACCAAAGCAAGCCCGGCATTTGCCGGGCTTTTTTCAGCGTGGAGTTTGGGCTGGGTTAGTGCGCCGAGCAGCGCTGCCGAAACAGGCGAGTCCTGCAGCGTAATAATGCCGTCGCACTATCGCTAGAAGAGCTTGAGGTCGTATTGGTAATCAGGGCGTAACCCTTCCTGAAAATATTTCTGTACTTCATAATTAAGGTGTTGGTCAAACATTTCGTCACCTAACATTTCTTTTACGTTAATAAATTTCAAAACAATATTGTTCAATGTGCCGGCTGGCAACAGTTCACCACGCTGCTCAGAGGCTTCTCTGAAAGCTGTCCCAACTTTTTTGTATATTTCAATAATTTGGCAGTCTGAAGTTTTTTCTGTTGGTGCGCAGTCGTTCTGAATTGCAAGACGTCGGTAGCCGTCGATGATTATTTTTTCGCCAATATCTTCGATTTGATCGAGTAGTGTTTGTGGCTGTTCTTGCTCAAGGCAATACGAAATAAGGCCAAGCGCTCTTTCTGTGCTGCCATTTAGAAGAGAGACTGCTTCGTGACTGCCTATGTTTTCACCTTGAGCTGTGGCTATATTTTCTGAGCTTTTCAGATGCGCGTATTCTTTGAAATAATAAATTCCTTTGTCGTCACCAAATACGCTGTTGAATACCAAAAGAGCAATCGTTGTGCCGGTTTCGTTAGTTCCAATCCTTTTGTAATGAAGAGTCCCATCAGTAAATCCACCTATGTAGCCAATTGCCCAGTCGCTCGTAATTTTTTTTGATGACCTACACATTGAAATTTGAACTTTTAGTAGGTTGGAAATGGCCGAGGCAATTCTGAGGGCTTCGCCACTTTCCTTTGGGGTATCCGATACCCGCACAAGAACTCCATTATAACGGACCATATGTTCTTTTTTTGATTGGTCTGGAGTGGTTGTTAGGTCTGGCTGGTGGTTTTGAGATTTCCTGAATTCAGGTTTTTTCTCTTTGATTCTTTCTTGTGCTCGAAGGTTTGCGGTCTCTTTGAACTCTATTGCAGCGGCGGCAGCCTCGATTGTGCCTTTTTTAACAGAGGAAATTATTTCTCTTCTTTTTTCAATGATGATTTTTATATTTCCGATTATCCATGCTGCCAGCAGTAATATTAAAAGTCCTTGAATTTTTATACTGGGTCCCCGAATCTCTGCCGCCCATGCGTATAGCATGAGCGCGAGAAAAACCAAGATTATTGTTCCATTCAGTTTAAATAGTGCAATTATTGCTGATCTCATGGGGTGTCTCTTTGGTTGTATGCCTAACTATAAGTAGATGACACAAGTGTCGTAATGCTTTACGCCACTTGTATCTGACAACGCTCCTTGTCCATGCGTAACTCCTAGTTCGGCTTGAGTCTCGCGCAAGAAACGCGACATAAGGCGGGGAGGTAAAGCGACATGGCTTGTGTGCACATTACGGGCGGGGCAGCAGCATGTCCATGATCGGCTTTTGCCTGTTGCTACGTGCTAAGACCCACCTTTTCAGGTTGTACGTAGCCTTTAGGTTTTATCCCTGTTTATGCCGATTGCCGCTGGCCTGGACGATGCGGGCGGCGGGCACGCGCAACTGGGTCAGCAGGTATTCGGCAAAGTCTGGCGCGTAGGGCTGGCGGGCGATGGCGCCGGCCATGCACTGCAACCAGGCGGCGCTGTGGGTTTCGTCGATCGGCCATTGGGAATGGAACGCCGGGATGGCAATTGGTCCGTAGCGCTCGCTGAACAACCGCGGGCCGCCAAGCCAGCCGCTGAGAAAACAGGCCAGTTTGTCGCGCGCCAGTTGCAGGCTTTCAGGGTGCATGGCGCGTATCGCCGCGGCTTCGGGCCGCTCGTCCATCAGCGTGTAGAAGTCATCGACCAGGCGTTGCAGGCCGTCGATACCGCCGGCGGCCTGGTAGGACGCGTCGCCGACGCCGTAGGCAGGGGATTGGCTCATCAGCAATGCTCCGTGAAAAACCCCATTGTAACCGCGAGATGGTTGGCGCTTGCCTGGGACGGAGCGCCACAGGGATCGATTCGCTGTAGAAAAAGGCTAGGTACCCGTTACGTGTTGCAATGCAATTTTCTGGGCGCCGATGGTTGTGTTTGACGCGGCAATGAACTGCTGCTGTTAAAAGCTTCGCGGTTAAAACCGCTCCTACACACTTTGTGTGCGCCGCGATTCCCCGGTCCCGTCAGGAGGCCGAGTGGAGGTGCTGTGTAGAGGGGCGTTTGGCATGGATGCCAAACGAGGAACGATGGGCCAGGGATGGCCCACCGTGACGACCCTCGGAGCAGTACCGGAGCGAGGGAAGTTTCGCGTAGCGAAACCCGGATGCCGGGTGCGCTTTCTCTTTGGTTACTTTCTCTTTCGCGCAAGCAAAGAGAAAGTGACTCGCCGTAAGGGCGAAACCGATAGCGGCCACACACGCAACACATAACGGGTGCAGCGCCTAGAAAAAAGCCCGCTGAGCAGCGGGCTTTGTTGTTGGTGCGGCTGGTGTTTAGTTGCCGTTGGCCGCAAAGCTTGGCCGCGGTTTGAAGTACAGGGTTTCGCCACGGATCAGGCCGGCCAGGCTGGCGTGGTCGTTGACCACTTCGGCTTCGATCAGCTCGTCCTGGCCCTCGACTTTCAGGGTCACGCGGGTAATGGCGCCGAGCGGGCGGATGTCGCGGACTTGCGCCGCCAGGTGCTCGGCTTGGGTCAGGCGTGACAGGGAAATTTCGTGGGGACGGAACAAAATGTGCCCATCATCGCCCAGGTGCAGGCGGTTGGAGTCGCCCAAGAAGTGGTAGACGAAATCGCTGGCCGGTTTCTCATACACTTCAGCCGGTGAGCCGATCTGCTCGATCACGCCCTTGTTCATCACCACGATGCGGTCGGCCACTTCCATGGCTTCTTCCTGGTCGTGGGTAACGAACACGCTGGTCAAGTTGATCTCTTCGTGCAGGCGCGCCAGCCAGCGGCGCAGCTCCTTGCGGACCTTGGCATCCAGGGCGCCGAACGGCTCATCCAACAGCAGGATTTTCGGTTGCACGGCCAAGGCGCGGGCGAGGGCGATGCGCTGGCGTTGGCCGCCGGAGAGCTGCTCCGGGTAGCGGTCGGCCAGCCAGTCGAGCTGCACCATGTTCAGCAGTTCATGCACCTTGTGGGCGATTTCTTCTTCGCTGGGGCGCTGCTTTTTCGGCTTCATGCGCAGGCCGAAGGCGACGTTGTCGAACACCGTCATGTGGCGGAACAGGGCGTAGTGTTGGAACACGAAGCCGACGTTGCGGTCACGCACGTCATGGCCGGAAACGTCTTCGCCATGGAACTGGATGCTGCCGGTGTCGGGGGTTTCCAGCCCGGCGATGATGCGCAGCAGGCTGGTTTTGCCGCAGCCGGACGGGCCGAGCAGGGCCACCAGTTCGCCGCTGTGGATGTCCAGGTTGATAGCGTTGAGGGCACGGAAGGCGCCGAAGTTTTTGCTGATATTGCGGACTTCAATGGACATGCTTATTCCTCGTCGGCATTCGACTTGAGACGGGACAGACGCGCTTCGCTCCACTGCTTGAGCAGCAGGATGATCAGGGCCAGGGCGAGCAGCAGGCTGGCGACGCTGAAGGCGGCGACGTGGTTGTATTCGTTGTAGAGAATCTCGACGTGCAGCGGCAGGGTGTTGGTGTAGCCACGGATATGCCCGGACACCACCGACACCGCGCCAAACTCGCCCATGGCTCGGGCGGTACACAGCACCACGCCGTAGATCAGGCCCCATTTGATGTTGGGCAGGGTTACGTGCCAGAACATCTGCCAGCCGTTGGCGCCGAGTAGGCGCGCGGCTTCTTCTTCCTGGGTGCCTTGCTCCTGCATCAGCGGGATCAGCTCGCGGGCGACGAAGGGCACGGTGACGAACAGGGTGGCCAGGACAATGCCGGGCACGGCGAAGACGATCTGGATGTCGTGCTCGCTCAGCCACTCACCAAAGTAGCCCTGGGCGCCAAACAGCAGCACGTAGATCAAGCCAGCAATCACGGGCGAGACCGAGAACGGCAGGTCGATCAGGGTCACCAGCAGGCTTTTGCCGCGGAACTCGAACTTGCTCACGCACCAGGCGGCCGACACGCCGAACACCAGGTTGAGTGGCACCGAAATGGCCACCGCAATCAAGGTCAATTTCAGCGCCGACAGGGCATCGGGTTCGAGGATCGAGGTGAAAAAGGTGCCAAAACCGAGCTTCAATGCCTCGCTCAACACCATGTACAGCGGCAGCAGCAGAAACAACGCGAAGGCCAGCCAGGCGCTGGCGATCAGCAGCCGGCGCGCCCAGGCATTGCCGCGGCGGGCGGCATTGCGAGTGGCGGCTGCGCTAACAGTAATAGATGACATGGCAGCCTCCTTAAGGGGTTTCGATACGGCGTTGCAGCAGGTTGACCAGCAGCAACAGGACGAAGGAGACCACCAGCATCAACACGCCGATGGCGGTGGCGCCGGTGTAGTCGTACTGGTCGAGCTTGACCATGATCAGCAGCGGCAGGATCTCGGTTTTCATCGGCATATTGCCGGCGATAAAAATCACCGAACCGTACTCGCCCACGCCACGGGCAAAGGCCAGGGCAAAGCCGGTCAGCCAGGCCGGCAGCAGGGCTGGCATGAGGATGTGGCGAAACACCTGCAGCGGCTTGGCGCCCAGGCAGGCGGCGGCTTCCTCAACCTCGCGTGGGATGTCCGCCAGCACCGGCTGCACGGTACGGACCACGAAGGGCAGGGTGACGAAGGTCAGCGCCAGGGTGATGCCCAGTGGGCTGTAGGCGATCTTGAAGCCCAGGTCAGTGGCAAATTGACCGATCAAACCGCTGGGCGCATACAGCGCCGTCAGGGCGATACCGGCCACGGCGGTGGGCAGGGCGAAGGGCAGGTCGATCATCGCGTCGATGATCTTGCGGCCGGGGAAGGTGTAACGCACCAGCACCCAGGCCAGCAGGGTACCGATCAGGCCATTCACCAGCGCGGCGTAGAAGGCGGTGCTGAAACTCAGTTTGAGCGCAGCCAGTACCCGCGGGGCGCTGATGATGGTGATGAATTGGCTCCAGCTGAGATCGCTGGTTTTCAGAAACATGGCACCCAGGGGAATCAGCACCAACAGGCTGAGGTACACCAGGGTGTAACCCAGCGTCAGCCCGAAGCCGGGTATGACGGGGGAAATGCGGCGAGACATGGGGTGTCCTTATTCTGGGTTGGAGCGGTAGGGCTTTTTCCATGCAGAGAAGGTGCAGCTGAAGCGTCACGAGCGCAGCGCAGACAAGGCGAAGACCGGCGAGGGCCGCGGAGTTTACGGGCTGTAAATGAGCAGGCCCGAGCCGGTCTTCAACGCAGTATGAGCAAGCGCAGTAGCTTCAATTGGCCTGGTAGATCTGGTCGAAAATGCCACCGTCGTTAAAGAACTTCGGTTGCGCGGTTTTCCAGCCGTTGAAGTCCTTGTCGATGGTCACCAGCTTCAGGCTCGGGAACTGCTTGGCGTACTCGGCGGCAACGGCTTCGTTACGTGGGCGGTAGAAGTTCTTCGCCGCGATGCGCTGGCCTTCTTCGCTGTACAGGTACTGCAGGTAGGCTTCGGCGACTTTGCGGGTGCCTTTCTTGTCGACGTTTTTATCGACGACAGCCACCGGTGGTTCGGCCAGGATCGACAAGCTTGGCGCGACGATTTCGAACTTGTCGCCGCCTTGTTCTTTCAGGGCCAGGAAGGCTTCGTTTTCCCAGGCCAGCAACACGTCACCGATGTTGTTGTTAACGAAGGTGATGGTCGAACCGCGAGCACCGGTGTCCAGTACCGGCACATTTTTATACAGCTGCTGCACGAACGCTTGGGCCTTGGCTTCGCTGCCGTATTTCTGCTGGGCGTAGGCCCACGCGGCGAGGAAGTTCCAGCGTGCACCGCCGGAGGTTTTCGGGTTCGGGGTGATCACTTCAACGCCCGGCTTGGCCAGGTCATCCCAGTCCTTGATGCCTTCCGGGTTGCCCTTGCGCACCAGGAACACGATGGTCGAGGTGTACGGCGTGCTCGATTGCGGCAGGCGGGTTTGCCAGTCTTCCGGGATCAGCTTGCCGAGCTTGTACAGCTCGTCGATATCACCGGCCAGGGCCAGGGTTACCACGTCAGCTTTCAAACCATCGATCACCGCACGGGCTTGTTTGCCCGAACCGCCGTGGGATTGCTGAAAGGTCACGGCTTCGTTGCCAGCGGCGGTCCAGTGTTGGTTAAACGCCTTGTTGTACTCGGTATACAGCTCACGAGTCGGGTCGTAGGACACGTTGAGCAAGGTGGTTTCGGCCAACACGGGGGTGGCGAATAGGGCGGCGGTCAGCAGGGACAGGCTTAGTTTGCGAATGGACATGTGAATCTCCTCTGCGTGCGGCATTGGCGGCACGGCTCATCTGTTTGGGGGTGTTGCTGTGGCGTAGTTGCGTTGCGGGTTAGCGACACATTCGGCGGCGACAGCGATACAGATGGGGAGCTGCGTTGAGGTGCGTGGTCATGGTCGTGCTCTTCTTCTTGGTTGGCTCGGGGTCATGTCACGCCCTCTGGTGGTCCAGTCGGGCGACGGTATTGCGGTGTTTCAGGCCTGGCGGTTGTTATTGCCTTGCAGGCGGATTTTTTCTTTGCGTTCGATCTGCACGATCTGGCCGTTATGGACGGTGATCTCTACCGAACCAAAACGCAGGTTGCGCAGGGCTGTCTGGATTTCTTGCAGGATGCTGGCTTCATCGCTGCCATCGATTTTTTGAAGAGTTGCGCTCATTTTGCTCTGCTCCTTGCGGTTGCCGCTCGGCGGGTTAGCGGCATGGGGCAGATACTAATCAGGCTTTATTATTTCTAAAAAGACTGTTTAGTAATTTTAATATAACCAAAAGATAATTTTTGATGGGTGCATAGCGGCAGTACGTACTTAAGAGGGTGACCAAAGGTCTGTCGCAGGCGTGGAGGCCTGCTGGGTGAGTGGCGCTTTCCAAATAAAAAGCCGCGCAAACCATGGAGGTGTGCGCGGCTTTTTTGTGGCCTGTGCGGCGGGCTTAGGGCGCCGGGTTGGGTTGTTCGCGGTGGATGGCTTCGATGCCTTGCAGCACAGCTTCGGGCAGTTGCAGGTCGAGGCTGGCGAGGTTGCTGTCGAGCTGCGCCAGGGTGGTGGCGCCGATGATGTTGCTGGTCAGGAAGTCGCGGCTGTTCACATAGGCCAGGGCCATTTGCGCCGGGTCTAGGTCGTGTTCGCGGGCCAGTTGGATATAGGCGCTGGCGGCGCGGCGGGCTTGCGGGTTGTTGTAGCGCTGGAAGCGTTCGAACAGGGTCAGGCGGCCGTCGGCCGGCTGGGCACCGTTTTCGTATTTACCCGAGAGCAGGCCGAAGGCCAGGGGCGAGTAGGCCAGCAGGCCGACCTGTTCGCGGATGGCGATTTCCGCCAGGCCTACCTCGAAGCTGCGGTTGAGCAGGTTGTACGGGTTCTGGATCGACACCACCCGTGGCCAGCCATGTTTGTCGGCCAGATGCAGGAAGCGGTGCACGCCCCAGGGCGTTTCGTTGGACAGGCCGATGTGGCGGATCTTGCCGCTGGCCACCAGCTCGGCGAGGGCTTCGAGGGTGTCTTCAATTGGCGTGAGGTGGGCATCGGCGTTATGCGTATAGCCCAGTTGGCCGAAGTAGTTGGTGTGCCGGTCCGGCCAGTGCAGCTGGTAGAGGTCGATGTAGTCGGTCTGCAGGCGTTGCAGGCTGGCGTCCACGGCGGCCACCAGGTTGGCGCGGTCGAAGTGGGCGTGACCGCCGCGGATATGGCTCATGCCGTTGCCGGGCGCGGCGGCCTTGCTGGCGATGATCCAGTCGCTGCGTCCGCCGAAGCGTTGCAGGTAGTTGCCGATGATGCGTTCGGTGGCGCCGGCGGTTTCGCCCTTGGGCGGCACCGGGTACATCTCGGCGGTGTCGATAAAGTTGATGCCGGCGGCCTGGGCGCGGCGGATCTGCTCGAAGCCTTCGGCTTCGTTGTTCTGTTCGCCCCAGGTCATGCTACCCAGCGCCAGGGCGCTGACGTGCAGAGGGCTGGTGCCAAGCGGGCGGTAAAGCATGGTGAACTCCGGTGTTGGAACAATGGGGTTAGTCAGGGGGGTGTCGGCTCACGCGGCGGTGAGCCGACCAGCAAGCGGTCTACTCGGCCTCAAAGCGACTCAAGCGGCGGCGCAATTGGCTGTTTTCGGCTCGTAGCTGCTCCAGCTCATCAAGCAACTGCAGCGCCAGGGCAATGCCGGCCCATTCGATCTGCAGCTCGCCTTGCAGGCGCCGCGCGCGTTTAGCGATAACCAGGGCGTTGGCGTCGAACAGCCATTGTTCTGGACTGGCGCCGCTGGGTTCGAGGATACCGTGCTCGATGATTTCCAGTAGCGCCGCCTGGGGCAGCTCGGCGCTCTGGCAGAACTCGTGAATGTTCAGTTGCAGGATCAGGCTGCTCATCATCACTTACTCCATTCGGCACGCGGATCGAAGGCAGCCTGTTCGGCCAGTTGCGTCCACAGTGCGCGGGTCGGCTCGTCGGCCTGGGCGGGGATGACGATCTTGAACAACGCGTACAGATCGCCACGTTCGCCCAGCTTGTTCATCAAGCCTTTGCCCTTGATGCGTAAGCGCTGACCGCTCTGGCTATTGGCCGGGATGCTCAGGTGGATCTTGCCGTCCAGGGTCGGCACCGTGACCTTGCTGCCCAGCGCCGCTTCCCAGGGAGCCAGCGGCACGGTGAGGATCAGGTTGTGTGCCTCGACATCGAACAGTGGGTGCGGCACCAGGCGAATGATCAGGTACAGGTCGCCATTTGCCGCGCCGCCAAGGCCCGGCGCGCCCTGGCCCTTGAGGCGGATACGCTCGCCGTCGCTGACGCCGGCAGGAATCTTCACATTCAAGGTCTTGCTGATGGCCGCCAGGGGCTGGCCGTCGGCGCTGTATTGCGGCAACTGGAAGGCGATTTTCTTGGCCTCATCCGCCAGGGTTTCTTCCAGCAGAATCGGCAACTCCATTTCCACGTCTTGTCCTCGGCGGGCACTTTTGCGGCCTGGGCCTTGGCTGCGCCCGGCGGCGCCAAACAGCGATTCAAAAAAGTCGGAATAGTCGCGCCCGCCGCCCATCTCATCGGCAAAACCGCCATTGCCGCGCGGCTGCCAACCAGGTGGTGGCTCGAACGGGCGGCCTTGCTGGGCGTATTTGCGCAGCTCGTCGTATTCGGCGCGCTTCTCGGCGCTTTTCAGCACCTCGTAAGCCTCGGCGACTTCCTTGAACTGATTTTCGGCGTCTTTTTCCTTGCTGACGTCCGGGTGATATTTGCGCGCCAGCTTGCGGTAGGCGGCCTTGACCGCCTTGTCGTCGGCCCCAGGCTCAAGCCCGAGTACCTTGTAGTAATCCTTGAAGTCCATCGCACTACCCTGCGTGATTCATCCGTAACGGTCTGCGCGCCAGCCAGCGCGTGCAATGTGGCAAACATGCTGCTCTGCAGACTGATATGGACGCTACGCCGGCCTTTTGCAAGGCGCCATGTCGTACGCAGGGTGCTGTTCTCCGGTCGGCGCGCTAAGCGCGTTAGCGCACCGACGCTGGCGGGCCCGGCTGCCACTGTTGGCCGCAGGCAGGTCGCAATGTCGCGGCCGGCCGGATGCGTTCGAGGCCGTTATGGATGACTTAAGCGAAGAGGGTGTGGGTGGCAAACGCAGCGGCGCAGAGGGCGCCCCGCAGCAACGGCCAGAGCTGTATGTAGTGGTCACACCGGGTGTTACCCAAGAGCGCCGAGCCGACAAAATTCTGCCGTGGGGCGCGGCCAATCTGGTGGCCCATGGGCCTTTTTCACCGCTGCCACGGCAAGTGCTGCCGGCGAAAAGTGCCAAGGTTGCTCAGTTGCGTGCCCACCTGGCGGCTGAGCCGTTGGATCAGCCATGAGCCATAGCCCGGATGACCCGATCAAGAACACATGGCAGCGCGCGGAGAAAATCGCCCGCGGCAAGGCACCGAAGCCAACTCCAGCAAAACGGCTTAGGTGCTAAAGCGCTTCGGTTCGTTAGCGAACAGATAAGCGCGGGCCCTTCGGTGCACAGTGCTGGTTACCGCACGCAGGGCTGCTTCGTCCTGCATCCGTCGTAACACTCGTTGAGGGCAGCACCATGAGCTTGGGCACCATATTGTTGGTCATTCTGATTCTGATGCTGGTCGGCGTCTTGCCGAGCTGGCCACACAGCAAGAGCTGGGGCTATGGCCCGAGCGGTGGCTTGAGCCTGGTGGTGGTGATCATCATCATTCTGCTGTTGCTTGGGCGTATCTGAGAGAACGCGGCGCCCGTTCCAGCCGTGACTGGAGCGGGCGCAACAGGCACGCGCCAAGCAACCGGCTGACCACCTGGGTCAGCAGTTGCACGGCGCCCGGCACACTGGCGCTCGGTCCGCGGCCGTGCAGGTTTGGCGCAGGGCTAGGCCGGCATTCACGCCGGCGCGGCTGGCGAACGACTCAGGGGCGGCGGGTCAACACCAAACCGAGTACGAAGGCGACGGCGGCCACGGCACCGATGGCTTTCCAGGGCTGCTCGTGGACGTATTCATTGGTCAGGGCGCTGCTCTTGCGCAGCCGATCCGAGACGCTGCCGCCGAGCCCATCAATCGACTCTTTGGCCGCGCTGACGCGGGCGCTGATGGCGGCCTTGGCGCGGTTGAGGTCATCGCCGGTGAGGGTGGCGGTTTCTTTCAGCAGGTCTTCGATGTCGGCGATGAAGTTGCTGAATTCGCGCGACACACCAGCAGCCATGCTGTCGGCCTGGTGTTTGGCGGTGGCAATCGACTTGCTATCGAGTAAGTGCTTCACGGTGGACTCCGAAGGGTTGGCTGGCTTGGACATGGGTATTTCCTGTTGAGGCAAAAAGGCGTTGCCGGTCCTCGGTCATTGCGCCGCGAGACCCGTTGCAGCATTGGCCGCCGTGCCTGTGCACCGCGACCTGGCCAGCATCGGCGTCAGCCTTCACAGCGTCTGTTCGTCAGCGAACACAGGGGTGGCAATTGCCGCAGGTCCTGACTGGGCACTCAGGTTATGGCCTAAGCGCGGTAGCGCACCGACGGGCTCTTGCAGTCGGCTCATGGTGGTGGTCGCAGCTCCTCGCAATCTTGCCTGGCAGTTGGGTACACGGAGGTCAGCATGAGTAAAACCGATGGTTATAACTCGCCCAAGGGCAAGGCCAATAACGCCGAGCAACGACAGAAAAGCGCGCTGCCAGTCAGCCCCGTTGCCAGCGTTACCACGCCGCCCGCGGTCAACCCAACCAAGCAAAAAGGACAGAAATGATGAGCTTACCCAGCATTGAAGAACTCAAAGGCAAATGGAAACAACAAGTTGGCTCGGCCAAGGTGGCCTGGGGCAAGTTGACCGAAGACGAACTGCTGCAGTCCGAAGGCCACGCTGAAAAGCTCGCGGGCCTGGTGCAGGAGCGTTACGCCATCACCCATGACGAAGCTGAAAAGCAGGTCAAAAGCTTTTTCGACAAGACCAAGTGATGACCTGAGCGTCAGGGTCGCCTGTCGGCATGGCCGGCCGGCGACCCGCTCAGGTGCAGGATATTTTTCCCCGGATGGAGCAACACTATGTACACGCAACCGCGCAAATTAATGATCGCTACAGGTATTGCCCTGTCGATTGCCGCAATGAGCACCTCGGCCATTGCCGCCAGCACCTCCCAGGATCTGACTGACGCCCGTCAGGAAGCGCAAATCTGGACCACCTACACCCTTAGCCCGTACCTGCGGGCCAACGACCTGAATGTCACCGTGCATGAAGGCAAGGCGACCCTGACCGGCAAGGTCAACGAGGACGTCAACAAGGACCTGGCCAAGCAAATTGCCCTGGGCGTCAACGGCATCAAGGAAGTCGACAACCAGATCGTCGTGCTCGCCGACTATGAGCCAACCCCAGGCACCGTGCGCAGCTACGGCCAGGTGGTTGATGACGCCAGCATCACTGCCGCGGTCAAGTCCAAGCTGGTGTGGAGCAAGCACACCGATGGCCAGACCACTGAGGTCGAAACCAACGCCGGCACCGTGACCCTGACCGGCACCGCCGAAAGCGCCCAAGCCAAGCTGGCGGCCGAGCGCCTGGCCCTCAACACCACTGGCGTAGTCGCAGTGAGTAATCAGCTGGTGGTCAGCAGCGCGGCGCCAAGCCTGACCGACAAGGCCAAGAGTTCCACTGCTCAGGCGGGTCGTGAGATTGCCGACAGCTGGATCACCACCAAGGTCAAGTCGACCCTGCTGTATTCCAGCAATGTCAAAGGCTCGGATGTCGAGGTCAGCACCAAGGCTGGCGTCGTCACCCTCGGCGGCAAGCTGAGCAGCGGCGCCGAACGTGCCCTGGCAGTTGAGCTGGCGGACAACGTGCGCGGTGTTAAAGCCGTGAACTCCAAAGGCCTGACGTTCTGATTGCTACACGCTAACGCTTGACGTTCACCGACATCTGCCCCGGCCCTGTGCCTCCTGCGTTTACCCGCAGGTCGCCCAGCGTCGGGGCGGTGCCTGTCATATAGCCGCTGCCGCGTCCGCGCTGACATCCGTCAGCCGCCGCGCAGGGGTGATGCCATCAAGGAGCATCCACATGCTGAAAACTCTGCACAACCAACAATCGGCCCCTGCGCAGTCGCACTCATCCTGGCGTGTTGCCGGCATCAGTGTCGCGCTGCTGCTGATCAGCGCCTGTGCGGCGACGCCCATCGCGCCGACTGCCGAACTGCAAGCCGCGGAAACCGCCATCAAGGCGGCCGAGCAAGCCCGCGTCGCGGATTACGCCTCGCCGGATCTGGCCGAGGCGCGCAACAAGCTGAATGCCGCCAACGCCTCGCTGCAATTAAAAGAAATGGACATGGCCCGCCGTCTGGCCGAGCAGGCGCGGGTTGATGCCGACCTAGCGCTGGCCCGCTCGCAGGCTACCAAAGCCAAAGTGGTTAACGACGAAATGCTCAAAGGCACCCAAAGCCTGAAGCAGGAAATGCAGCGCACCACCGGAGAGCAACAATGAAAACCATCCCGCACAGCAGCAAACTGATTGCCTTGGCCGGTGTTTCCCTGCTGTTGGCCGCCTGTTCGGCCGCCCCGGTCAAGCCGGCCGGTGCCGAGCAGGTACAGAACAAGCTGCTGCAGCTGCAAGCCAACCCGCAGCTGGCGACGCGTGCGCCGGTAGCCTTGCAAGAAGCGCAAGCAGCCGTGCTGTCGGCGCAAGAGTTGCGCACTGAAGACAACATGGCCCAGGGCGACCACCTGGTGTACCTGGCCGACCGTAAGGTCGAGATTGCCAACGCCCGCGCCCAGGCGCGTTTTCTTGAAGACCAGCGCAAGCAACTGAGCGAGCAGCGCGAAGGTGCCCGTCTGGATTCACGCACCCTGGAAGCCGATCAGCTGAAACGCCAGATTGCCGAACTGAATGCCAAGGAAACCGAGCGTGGCCTGGTGGTCACCCTGGGGGATGTGTTGTTCGAGACCGATAAGTCGGAACTCAAAGGCAGTGCGGCGAGCAATCTCGACAAACTGGTGGCGTTTCTCAGCAGCAATCCCGAGCGCAGTGTGCAGATCGAGGGGCATACCGACAGTGTCGGGGATGACGATTACAACTTCAGCCTGTCGCAGCGCCGGGCCGAGTCGGTGCGTCATTACTTGATCAACCGCGGCATCGCCGCCAACCGTCTGGACGCTTCGGGTAAAGGCGAAAGCAGTCCAGTGGCCAGCAACAGCGATGCCACAGGCCGGCAAATGAACCGTCGGGTTGAGGTGGTGATTGCCAACCCGGTGGTTAGCACCAAGTAAGCCAGTGCTGCAGGCAGCCGGTAGCGTTTACCGGCTGCACGGGTTTTACCGTCGAGTGCTCTACAGGGAGGACAGCGAGTGAATCGAGTACTGATCGTTACCAGTCAAAGCAATGATGCCAAGGCACTCAGTGAAGTACTGCAGGACGCCAGTGACGGGCCCTATGCCATCGAGTCGCTGACCCTGTTGGCGCCGGCTCTGGCGCGCATCAACAGTGGCGATATCGACGTCATCCTGGTCGATCTGAGCCTGCCGGACAGCAAGGGCATTGCCACCTTCGATCAGCTGTTTGCCGCTGCGCCACAGATTCCGATTCTGATCCTCAGCGGCACCGAGGAGGAGGAACTGGCCAACCTGGCAGTGCAGCGCGGAGCCCAGGGCTATTTGTCCAAAGGTTATTTCGAGAGTTATCTGGTGCCGCAATCGCTGCGCAACATCATCCAGCGCAAGGCGGTTGAAGAAAGCGTGTTTATGGAAAAGGCGCGCGCCGAGATAACCCTCAACTCGATCAGCGATGCGGTGATCGGCACCGACATGAATGGCAACGTCGACTACCTCAATGTGGCGGCCGAGAAGTTGACCGGCTGGCAGCGCGAGGACGCACGGGGCAAGCCCATCAGTGTGGTGATGCAGATTATCAATGGCGCCACCCGGGAGCCGCGGCGTAACCCCATCGAGCTGGTGCTGGAGCAAGACCAGGAAATGAAGTTGACGGCTGGCACCATCCTGATTCGTCGTGATGGCCGGGAATGTGCCATCGAAGATTCCGCGGCGCCCATTCACGATTCCAATGGTCAGCTCAGCGGCGCGGTCATCGTTTTTCACGACATTACCGATGCCCAGGCCATGGCCCTGAAAATGGCCTATCTGGCCCAGCATGACTTTCTCACCAATTTACCCAACCGGGTGCTACTCAACGACCGGATCAGCCAGGCGATTGCCGTGGCCGAGCGGCGCCGTAGTCATCTGGGGGTGCTGTTTCTTGATCTGGACAACTTCAAGCAGATCAACGATTCCCTTGGGCACAGCATTGGCGATCGCCTGTTGCAGTCGGTGGCGCAGCGCTTGACGGCCTGTGTGCGCCGCTCGGACACCGTGAGTCGCCAGGGTGGCGACGAGTTTGTGGTGCTGTTGACCGAAGACAATTTTGCCGAAGACGCGGCCCTGACTGCCGAGAAGATTCTCACCGCCATGGCCCAGCCCCATGTGCTGGATGACCAGCAGGTAGTGGTTACCACCAGTGTTGGCATCAGCACTTACCCGGCCGACGGCCTGACGGCCGAGACCTTGATCAAAAATGCCGATAGCGCCATGTACCAAGCGAAAGAGCGAGGCCGCAACAATTACCAGTTCTTTGCCGGCAATATGAGTAATCAGTCCGTGGCCCGGCAAACTATCGAAGCTGAGTTGCGTGTGGCCCTGGAGCGGCATGAGTTTGTCCTGCACTACCAGCCCAAGGTCAATCTGGCCAGCGGCGCCATCACCGGCACCGAGGCCTTGCTGCGCTGGAATCATCCGCAATTGGGGCAGTTACAGCCCAGCCGTTTTGTCTCGATTGCCGAGGATTGCGGGCTGATTGTCGAGATCGGTCGCTGGGTGCTGCACGAGGCCTGTAAACAGGCCCGTCTGTGGCGCGACAGTGAGCTGCTGTGCGGACCTATGGCGGTGAACGTGTCGGCGCTGGAGTTCCGTGACAAAGGTTTCGTCACCGGTCTTGAGGCCATCCTGGCGGAAACCGGCCTACCGGCCAACGCGCTGCAGTTGGAGCTCAGCGAGAGTGCGTTGATGCGGGAGGCGCAGTTCAGCAGCCAGGTCTTGCAGCAATTGCACAGCTTGGGGGTGTTGCTGGCGGTGGATGAGTTCGGCACCGGTTATTCGAGCCTGACCCAGTTGGCGCAGTTTCCGCTGGATGTGCTGAAGATCGATCAGTCTTTTGTGCAAAAGCTCGACGCCCAAGACGACAACCGGGTGATCGTCAGCGCCCTGATTGCCATGGGCAGTAGCCTCAAACTGCGCCTGGTGGCCGAGGGCGTGGAGAATCCAGCGCAGCTGGCGTTTCTCAAGGGCCAGCGCTGTGAGGAAGGCCAGGGCTTTTTGTTCAGTCCGCCCTTGGCGGCTGAGCGGATGTCAGCCCTGTTGGTGCGGGGCATTCGCCCGTTGACCTTTAGTGGTCGTGAATAAGCCCGGCTGGGCTGTCGCTCGCCGGCGTCAGCAGTTGCTTGTAGGTGTTGGTCACCACGGCGTAGCACTCGCAGGCGGCTGCTTCCAAACCTTGGCGTGACAGCACCTGGATGTTGCCGCGGCTGTAGTGAATCAACCCCTGTTGTTGCAAGGCCCCGGCGGCAATGGTCACGGCGCTGCGCTGGACGCCGAGCATGTCGGCAAGAAACTGGTGGGTCAGGTGAAAGCTGTCGCTGTGGGCGCGGTCGTGGCTCATCAGCAGCCAGCGCGCAAGGCGTGCCTCCACTTCATGGAAGCGGTTGCAGGCGGCGGTTTGCGCCAGTTGGGCAAACAGCACATAGAGGTAGCGGTTGAGCAGGCGCAACCAGCTCGGGTTGTTGCGCAGCTCCTGGCGAAACAGCGCGGCCGACATCCGCAGCGCAGTGCCCGAACCCTGCACGATCGCGCGCAGAGGTACGCGGTTGACGCCGAGGGCGAGCATGCCGCCGAGCATGCCCTCGTTACCGATCAGGCCCATCTCCAGCGGCGGGTGAGCACTGATTACGGTAACCAGGGAGATAAAGCCGTTCAGGGGGAAATACACATGGCGGAACGTTTGGCCGCGCTCACAGAGCAGGCTGCCGAATTCCAGGTTGACGGTTTCGCAGCGGTGCAAGAAGTGCTCACGGCTTTTGCCGGGTAAACCTGCGATCAGCTGGTTAATCACCAGTAGTGGGTTGGCAAGTGACATTCAGTTGTCCTGCAGCACAAATCCAGCCAGGCATTGGCGCGTGACGGGTGCCAATGCCGTCACGATACTGCAGGGTGCGGTACGGCAAATGCGTGTGTCTGTTCGCTAGGACACGCAGCGCTTGTAACCGGCTTAGGCGTTTTCTGTTTCCGTCAGGCTGCTCGCGTGCTGGGGCAGCAAACGGTCGCTTTCCCGTTTGACCACCGCGTAGCACTCGCAGCTCAGGGCTTCCAGCTTGCTGCGGTCGAGCACGGTGATATGCCCACGGCAGTAATCGATGACGCCGAGTTTTTGCAATTTGCCAGCCGCTTCGGTGACGCCCTCGCGGCGCACGCCGAGCATGTTGGCGATCAATTCCTGGGTCATGGTCAGCTTGTTGTCAGGCAGGCGATCAAGCGACAGCAAGAGCCAGCGGCACAGTTGCTGGTCAATCGAGTGGTGACGGTTGCAGACCGCAGTCTGCGCCATCTGGGTGATCAGCGACTGGGTGTAGCGCAACAGCAACTGCATCAGCTCGGAGTGGCGATTGAATTCATCTTTGAGCTTTTGCCCGGCCAGACGATAGGCCGAGCCGGCACTTTGCACCACGGCGCGGCTGGAGGTGCTCTCGCCGCCCATAAACAGCGATACGCCAACAATGCCATCCTTGCCGACCACCGAGATTTCCGCCGAGGCGCCGCTTTCCATCACGTACAGCAGGGAGACGATGGAGTCGGTGGGGAAATACACATAGCGCATGGTGTCCCCGGATTCGTACAGCACCTTGCCCAACGGCAGGGGGACCAACTCCAGCATGGGGAACAGCCGTTGCTGGATGGCTGGGGGGAGGGCGGCGAGTAGATGATTTTGCAGCGGGGACATGACGATCACCATCCTGATGAATGCGGGAAACCGCTTCCTGTCGCCCATGGTAAGTCGTGGCAGGGTGTCGGCTATGTACGGTAACGCACATAGACGGGCGAGTTTGCGCTGATTTCGACCAATTGCTCAGCTTATGTGTGCTGGCGTACCGAACGGGCGGGCAAAAGCGTTCATAGTGCTGGCAATGTGCAGCGCACCTTGCGCCTGCATCGGCTCTACGGAGATCCACGCCATGCTGCAAACACTTGCGATTGTCTTGCTGATTCTCTGGGTCCTGGGCCTGGTTTCGTCTTACACCATGGGCGGTCTGATCCACATCCTGCTGGTGGTGGCGATCGTCATGATCCTGGTGCGGCTGATCCAGGGTCGCCGGATCATTTAGGGAGAATGTTTATGAATGGACTACGAGGCGTGGCGCTTGCGCTGATTATTGCCGGTGTACTGGGGCTGACGTACGGCGGCTTTACCTACACCAAGGAAACCCACAAGGCCGATATCGGCTCGTTGCACCTGTCGGTGGATGAAGAGCAGCGGGTCAATGTACCGATCTGGCTCGGCATCGGTGCGCTGGTATTCGGCGGCATCTTGCTGCTGGTTGGGCGCAAGAACTAAGGGACATCGCCGCCGCGCGGCGCAGATGGCCTGATTGGCTCTGGGTGGTTTGGCCCAGGGCCAATGCTCAATGGTTTTAACCTGCTTTATTACTCAAGGATGCACCATGAAAAACCTAATGCTTGTGGCCTTTTGCCTGCTCAGCCTGACCGGTTGCGCCAGCGAATACATCATCGCCACCAACGACGGCAAGATGATCACCACCAACGAGAAGCCCGAGTTGGATGAGGAAACCGACATGCTGCACTATCAGGACGAAGAGGGTCGCGACCAGCAGATCCAGAAGTCTGAAGTGAAACAGATGATCGAACGCTAGACCGCACGGGCACAGGCGCTGCCTGGGCCTGAGGCAAAAAAAGACCGGACATGCGTCCGGTCTTTTTTTGCCCTGAATAACGGCTCTGCCGATGACTGCCGCTTAGTGTTTGGCGATCAGGTTACCGGCGTGCAGGCCGCATTCCTTCTGGGTGGCTTCTTCCCACCACCAGCGGCCTTCGCGCTCATGCTGGTTGGGCAGGACTGGGCGGGTGCAGGGCTCGCAGCCGATGCTGATAAAGCCCTGCTCATGCAGGCTGTTGTAGGGCAGTTCGAGCATGCGGATATAGCCCCAGACTTCCTCGCTGGTCATCTGCGCCAGGGGGTTGAACTTGTACAGCGGCCGCTCTGGGGTAGAGAAGGCGCTGTCGATTTCCAGTGCGGCCACCTGGCTGCGGGTGCCTGGGCTCTGGTCGCGGCGCTGGCCCGTGGCCCAGGCCTTGACGGTACTGAGCTTGCGCCGCAACGGGGCGATCTTGCGCACGCCGCAGCACTCGCCATGGCCGTCCTTGAGGAAGCTGTACAGGCCTTTGTCCTTGACCAGGGCCTGGACCTCGGCGGCTTCCGGGGAGAGCACTTCGATGGCGATGCCGTAATGCTCGCGCACCTGCTCGATAAAACGGTAGGTCTGCGGGTGCAGGCGGCCGGTGTCGAGGCTGAAGACCTTGACGTTCTTGTTCAGCTTCCAGGCCATGTCGACCAGCACCACGTCCTCGGCGCCGCTGAAGGAAATCCACAGCTCATCGCCAAAGTGCTCGAAAGCCAGCTTGAGAATGTCTTGCGGGGATTTGTTGGCGTAGCTGGCAGCCAGCTCGGCAACGTCGAAGGGGTGGCTCATCAGGCGGTTTCCTAGTGGTAATGGCGCTGCGCGCTCTGTGCCGGCGATGGTAGCAAAAAGCGGTTATGCGCCTAAATAACTAACTGCCTATATCAAGCTTCATTAAGGATATAAGCCGCGCGTTGCACCGCGCCCGATGAGCCGCTAGAGTGCCGCCTAATTTTTATCCCCCCCGAGGAGTGTCCCGTGGAAATTGCCTGTCTCGACCTGGAAGGTGTGTTGGTTCCGGAAATCTGGATTGCCTTCGCGGAAAAAACCGGCATTGAAGCGCTGAAAGCCACCACTCGGGATATTCCCGACTACGACGTGCTGATGCAGCAGCGTTTGCGCATTCTCGACGAGCACGGCTTGAAGCTGGCGGATATTCAGGCGGTGATTGCCACCTTGAAGCCGCTGGACGGCGCCATTGAGTTCGTCAACTGGCTGCGTGAGCGCTTCCAGGTGGTGATTCTGTCGGACACTTTCTACGAGTTCTCCCAGCCGCTGATGCGTCAGTTGGGCTTCCCGACCCTGCTGTGCCACAAGCTGATCACCGATGAAACCGATCGCGTTGTCAGCTATCAGCTGCGCCAGAAAGACCCCAAGCGGCAGTCGGTGATCGCCCTGAAGAGCCTCTACTACCGCGTAGTGGCTGCTGGTGACTCGTACAACGACACCACCATGCTGGCCGAGGCCCATGCCGGGATTCTGTTCCATGCCCCGGAAAACGTGATCCGCGAGTTCCCGCAGTTCCCGGCGGTGCATACCTTCGATGACCTCAAGCGCGAGTTCATCAAGGCATCCAATCGCGAGCTGAGCCTCTAAGGCATCTGCGCTGGATAAAAAAGGCCCGCTTTTGCGGGCCTTTTTTGTGGGTGCTGCTCAGGTTCGCTGTTTACACATGGCAGCGCTTTGGTAGGCGTGGTTTCGCCGCGAAATTCGCGGCTGAAGCCGCTCCTACGGCAGAGCGCTGGCGTCGCCCTAGAGACTTTCCAGGGTGTCGAGCAGGACCTTCACCTTGGTGATGGACTCCTGATATTCGGCCTGCCATTGGGAGTCGGCCACGATGCCGCCGCCACCCCAGCAGCTGATCTGCCCGTCCTTGACCAGCAGGCTGCGGATGGCAATCGAGCTGTCCATTTCGCCGCGCACGTCCAGGTACAGCAGTGAACCGCAATACAGGCCACGGCGGCTGGGCTCCAGCTCGTCGATGATCTGCATGGCGCGGATCTTCGGGGCGCCGGTGATCGAGCCGCCAGGGAAGCTGCCGGCGATCAGGTCCAGGGCATCTTTGTCGGCGGCCAGTTCGCCGGTCACGCTGCTGACCAGGTGATGGACGTTGGGATAGCTCTCCAGGGCGAACAGCTCGGGTACCCGCACTGAACCCGTGCGGCAGCTACGGCCGAGGTCGTTGCGCAGCAGGTCGACAATCATCAGGTTTTCGGCGCGGTCCTTGGCGCTGGCCAGCAGCTCGTCGGCCATGGCCGCATCTGCGCCGGGCTCGCTATGCCGCGGCCGGGTGCCCTTGATTGGGCGGGTTTCCACCGCGCCCTGGTGCAGGCGCAAAAAGCGTTCGGGCGACAGGCTGAGAATGGCGCTGTCGTCGCTCAGGCGCAGATAGCCGGCAAAGGGCGTCGGGCAGGCGGCGCGCAATGCGCTGTAGGCCGCCCAGGGTTCGCCCTGGCACGGCGCGCGAAAGCGCTGGGCAAAGTTCACCTGATAACAGTCGCCGGCGAGGATATAAGCCTGGATCGCTTCAATCGCCTGCTTGTAGCGTTCGCGCGGGGTGTCGGCGCTGAAGCGGGCACTCAGGCGGAACGCCTGCGGGGCGGCTGGTGCCGGTTGCTGCAGCAGGGCCAGCAGGCGTTCACGTTCGTCTGCCGGCAGCTGTGGGTGACAGACCAACTGGCTGGTGCCGCGCTGATGGTCACTGATCAAGGCCCAGGCATACAGGCCGAAACGCGCGTCGGCCAGGCCCAGATCATCAGCGGCCTGGTTCGGCATGGGTTCCAGGCGCCGGCCAAAGTCGTAGGCCAGGTAACCCAGCAGCCCGCCGACAAACGGCAGCTCGTATTCGTCCGGCAGGGTGGCCGGCCCCAGGCTGTGCAGGCTTTGGCGCAGGCGGGCGAGGAAGTCGTTGGCCGATTCGTCGGTGCCCGGCGCCAGCTCTGCCAATGGCCAGGCGCTGAGAATGTCGTAGCGTCCGCGTTCGGCCCCGGGTCGCCCACTGTCGAGCAGCACGGCGCCGGGTGCATGGCGCAGGCGGGCAAAGTAGGCACCAGGGTCGGTGCTGTAAGGCAGTGGGTGTACGGAGCTTATAGGCATGCGGGTTGATCGCGATCAGCGGAGGCTGATTGTAGTCCGGCGCAACCGTACATCCTAGAGCCTTCGCCTGGGTTTACTCGGGAGGGCTCGGCTGATTAGTATGCAGCCATCCCAGAGGCAAAGACCTCACACAACAATGATAATTATCAAGGGATCCAGGCCATGGATAGTGTTCCGCAGGCTGCCGTCGGCAGCTTATTGCGCCCCAAGCTGACGGCCCCACAAGCGGCCAGTGATTCCCTTTGTCGCCCACAGGTTTTGGAGGCCTTGGCCGGCCATCCCAATGCTCGCCTGGTGCTGTTTTCCGCACCCGCAGGGTCGGGCAAGACCACCGCCCTGGTTGCCCTGGCGCAGGCGCGGCAAGCGCGCGGCAGTGCCGTCGCCTGGTTTTCCCTGGCCAGTGAAGATGACGACCCAGCGCGTTTCTTTGCCCAACTGATTGAAACCCTTAGCGCTGCCATCCCCGGTCTCGGTCAGGATGCCTTGGGCTACCTGCAGAACACCATGCGTGTGCCGGTCGCGGCGGTGATGGAGAGCCTGTTGGTGGACCTGGCCCACGTGCAGCAACCCTTGCTGCTGGTGCTGGATGACCTGCATCTGCTGCAGGACCGCGAGCTGTTTGCCGCCCTCAATCGCCTGGTACAGCTGGCCCCCGCAGGCTTTACCCTGGCCCTGGGCAGTCGCTCGCAGCCGCCGCTGAACCTGGCCACCTGGCGGGCCAAAGGCCTGCTGCTGGAAATCGGCCCGGACGAGTTGCGCATGACCGAGGGCGAAACCCGCGATTACCTCGACCGCCTCGGCTTGCAACTCAACGACAGCGCCCTGAGCGAACTGCACAGCCACACCGAAGGCTGGATGGTCGGCGTGCACCTGGCCAGCCTGTGGCTGCGCAACCAGACGCAGATTCCAGCCCATTTGCCGGATATCGGCGCCGGTCAGGCGGCCGTGGGCGATTACTTGCTGCGCTCGGTGTTTGAGCAACTGCCGGTGGAGATGCAAGAGGTGCTGCTGGCGCTGGGCATCGCGAGGCAGCTGAGTGGCGAGCTGGCCAGTGCCTTGACCGGGCGCGCGGACGGCCAGGCGTTGCTGGAGCGGCTGGAGGCGATGCAGCTGTTTCTCTTGCCCCTGGACCGTGAGCGGCAGTGGTACCGCTTTCATCACCTGTTTGCCGAGTTCCTCCAGGGGCGCCTGCGCGAGCGTGATCCGGAGCGTTTCAAGCAACTGCACTTCAACGCCAGCCTGTGGTTTACCAATCACCATATGCAGGACCTGGCCATTGAGCACGCCTGCCTGGCCGATGACCCGGAGATGATCGCCGCCCTGGTCGACGGCTGCGGTCTGGAGCTGATCAACCGCGGCCAGCTCAATCAGATTTACCGCTGGCGCCGGCACGTGCCAGACGCGATTGCCGAGCGCTATCCGATTCTGGTGTTGGCCGAGGTGTGGGACAAAGCGTCTGAGCTGGCCCTGCCGGAGGCCAACCGGATGATCGATGAGCTGCTGGCGCGGTGGGACGGCGGCAAGAGTGAAAGCCAGCTGAATGACAGTTACCTGGCTGCCTTGGCGGTCAAGGCGGTCATTGCCCTGCAGAAGGATGATCTGGACCTGTGCGTCAGCCTGGCGCGCAAAATTGAGCCACAACTGGGGCAGCACAATGCGTTTCTGGAGGTGGCCATTCTGATTGTCGCCGCCCTGGCTCAGGTTGTGCTGGTGCAGCCGGAACAGGCGCGGCGTTTGTTGGCCCTGGCCCATCAGCGCAACCATTTCCTCAAGGGCCGCTACCTGGATATGCAGCTGGCCAACGTGGAAATCTTCATGGCCCTGGAGCAGGGCCATGTCCAGCAGGCGCAGCAGTTGTTCCTGCAGATGCGCGCCAAGGCCATGCCCTGGTTTGGTGAAAAATCACGGGCGTTGGCGTTGCCGACCATCGGTGAGGCCTTGGTGGCTTATCAGCAGGGCCATGTGCAGGGCGTCGAGGAAAAACTCAACTGGGCGTTGGCCACCGTGGACGTGATCAACCCCATCGATATCTACGCCCAGGGCATGCTCTGCCTGGCCCGTACCCAGCGGATGCAGGACAAACCCAAGGAGGCTCTGGCCAGCCTGGTGCTGATGCAGAACCTGGCCGCGCGCAATCAGTCCTGGCGCTTTTATGCGCTGGCGGTGGGCGATGAGGTTGCCCTGATTCTGCAGGAGCCGGCCACTGATCGAATCAAGCGCGCCGATCAGCGCTTGCAGAGCGTGGATTGGCAGAAGATGGCCGGCCAATATGCCAAGAACGGGTTCAATCCGGTCAGCTGGGTGCTGGGCCTGGCGCGCATCCGCTTGCAGCAGGCGCGGGGCAATTACAGCGAGGCCCTGCACGAGATCACCCAGTTGCGCGGCCAGTTACAGCCCAATTGGCATGGCCTGCAGCGCTTGCGCCTGGACTTGCTGGCGGCCCTCAGTTATCAGCGCCTGGGCTATCAGGAACGGGCCCACAGTCTGCTCCAGCAGTGCCTGCTGGCCGCCGAGCGGGAAGGGGTGCGCAGCCTGTTTGTCGAGGAGGGCGAGGCCATTCGGCAAATGCTGCAACAGCTGGAGGCCGCCGAGCGGCAGCCGGCGTTGCAGGGTTTTATTCGCAGTTTGCTGAGCATCTGGCCTGGGCACAGTGTGCGCAAGGCGGCCGAGGGGCTGGAGGAGGAGCTGACCGAGCGTGAGCGTGAGGTGGTTTGCCTGGCGGCCAAGGGCATGTCCAATGATGAAATCGGCAAGCAACTGTCCCTGGCCTTGGGCACCGTCAAATGGCATCTGCACAACATCTACGAAAAGCTCAAGGTGCGAAACCGCACCCAGGCCATCCGTCGCGTCCGTGAATTGAGTCTGCTCGAACCATGACCACTACTTTGCCTGCTTTGCCCGCGGTGCCCTTGCTGCGCACCAAACTGTTTCCCGCCGATGCCGGTGCGCCGACCCTGCTGCCGCGCAGTGCCTTGATCGAGCGTTTGCTGGCTGCCCGCGAGCAGCGTCTGGTGGTGCTCAGCGCGCCTGCCGGTTTCGGTAAAAGCACCGTGCTCAGCCTGTTGCGCCAGCACCTGCAACGCCAGGGCGCGCGGGTGGCCTGGCTGTCCTGCGATGAGTCGGACAGCGAGCCAGCACGCCTGTTGCAGTACTTGTGCGCGGCTATCGAAGCGGTTGCGCCGGCGTTTTCCTGCACCTCGGCGGGCTTGGTGCCGGGGGACGTCAACTGGCCGGTGGAAGCCTTGATTGATGCCTTTGTGGCGGATTTGAAGCGCCTGGACGGCGACCTCTATCTGATGCTTGATGACTTCCATCGCATCCGCCATCCCGCGTTGGGGCATGGCGTGCGCTACCTGTTGAAGTCGCTACCGGACAATGTGCGGCTGATCGTCAGCACCCGTTACAAACCGCGCTTTATCAGTGCCGAGCAGGATGCCAAGAGCTGGGCGTTCTGGTTGCTGGCCGAAGACCTGCGCCTGAGCCGTGAAGAAACGGCGGCCTATTTTCTACAAATCAAAAAAATCGAGCTGAGCCCGGCCGAGCTGGATGTGCTGCAGGCGCGTACCGAGGGCTGGATCACCGCCTTGCATTTGGCGGCTCTGGCCCTGGCGCGACACCCAGACCGGGCGGCCTTTCTCGCCGGGCTGTCGGGCACCGAGCGCAATATCGCCGATTACCTGGCCGAAGATGTGCTCGGCAGCTTGCCCGCCGAGTTGCAGCTGTTTCTCGATCAAACCTCGGTGCTGGATGAATTTTGTGCCGAGCTGTGCAATGCCCTAACCGGGCGGCGCGACGGTCTGGACATGCTGATGCGTTTGCAAAGTGAGCAACTGTTCGTCATTCCCCTGGACGAACAGGGTGAGTGGTTTCGCTATCACCACTTGTTCGCCGAGTTTCTCCAGGGCCGGCTGGCACGTCGCGGCGATACCGCAGCGTTGCTGAATGCCGCCGCGCGCTGGTGCGAGGCGCGGGACCTGCCAGACCGGGCGATCAAATATGCCCTGCGCGGGCGCGACTATAACTTTGCCGCAGAAATGCTTGAGCGCCAGGGCGCACGCCTGATTGCCGGCAACCGCGTGTACGGCGTGCTGAGCATGCTCAATAGCGTGCCAGTGGAGGTGATTCGCGAGCATCCGGTGTTTCAGATCTTCTATGCCTGGCAATTGGCCTTCGAGCAGAAGTTTGCCGAGGCCGAGGCGCTGATCGAAGAGGTCAGCACCCGGCTGATGCAGGGGCGCGGCAAGGCCATGCACTTTGGCCTGGCTGAGTTGCTGGTTGCGGCGCAAATCCTCAAGGCCCTGGTGTTGCTGTATCAGGACAAGCTGGAAAGCTGCCTCAAGGTGTCGCGGCAATGGCTGAGCATGGTGCCGGGTGACCAGCCGATCTTTCGCGCCAGCATGGCCTGTGTGCAGGCCGCCGCGTATGCCTTGCTCAGCGATTTTGCCGAGGCGGCCAAGGCGATTGCCGCCGCACGCGGCTACCTGGGGGCTGCCGACAGCGAATACCTGCATGTGATGACCAGCCTGATTGAAGTACTGATCTGTAAGGAAAGTGGCGATCTCGAACGTGGACGCGCTATCGCCGAGGCCGCCAGAGCGCGGGTGGAGCGGGTGTTCGGCCGGCGCAGTCGGGTGGGCGGGCCATTGGTGCTGGCTTATGCGGACCTGCTGTATGAACAGGACCGGCACGCCGCAGTGCTGGCCGAACTGCCCTTGGCCACCACCTGGCGTGATGTGGCAACACCGGTTGAGCTGATTAGCCGCGGACAATTAGTGATGGCCCGTGCGCGCTTTTTTGCCGGCGAGGCCGAGCCAGGCCTGGCTCAGCTCGACGAATGGCTGGCGGATTTGCAGCGGCCGGGTTACGAGCGGGTATTTGCCTTCGCCATGAGCTGCAAGGTGCAGTTCCTGTTGTGGTTGCGCCGTCCCAATGAGGCGGAGCGGGTGTGCTTGCAGCTACAGCGCCACCTGGCCGTGCTGCCGGCGGCGCGCTATCCGGATGCGCATATTGCCCTGGCCCTGGCCGAGGCCCGCCTGGCCCTGAGCGAGCGCCGCGCGGACAAGGCGCAGGCGTGTCTGGAGGCCTGCCTGGTCAAGCCGGCGGACGAGCATCAACGTGATCGGCGGCTACGGGTTTCGTTGTTACTCGCGGTAGCGTATTGGCGCAAAGGTAACAGCGAAAAAGCCTTTGGCTTGTTTCAGTCGACCTTGGAAGAGGCTTGGACGCGGGGTTATCGGCGCCTATTTCAGGACGATTCACTGTGGCTTTTACCGCTCTGGGAGGCCTGGTCGGCGGCGGAGCCCAAGCGCGCCAGCGCCTGGCAGGGGGTGGCGGAAACGCTCCGCGAACAATGCCGAAGATTGGCCATTGATCCTGAAACTTTCGATGAAAATCAAGATGTTAGCCATAGGGAGCGGGAGATTCTGCGGTTTGTCGCGGCCGGGCTGTCTAACCGCGATATTGCCCAGGCGGTGCACTTGTCGGAGGCCACCATCAAGTGGCACCTACACAACCTGTTCGCCAAGCTGGCGGTGCGCAGCCGCACCCAGGCGGTGCTCAAGGGCAAAAGCATGGGCTTGTTGAATGAGGCCTAAGAAGCGCAGGGCGTGGACAGGTTTTTTTGCTCCATCCCTTGGATGGGCTGGCAGTTGGGGTTGTGACCAGTAGTTTGGTCGCCAGGACGAGAAGCCCAGCGCTTCACGAATCCATGGCAGTCGCGACTACGGAAGCAGTGGCTGAAATGGATATTGGCGTGAGCCGGTCCAGCTGGCTGTAGCAGGCGTTGCAGTCAGTGCCCTCTGGGCAACCCACCTGTGAACATTGGAGATAACAACAATGAAATTCAAACAACTCGCTTTCGCCGCTGCTGTACTCGCTGCTCCGTTCATGGCTCAGGCCGACATGACTGCAATGGATGACTCCGCTCTGTCCAGCGTAACCGGTCAGGACGGTATCAGCATTTCCGGTAACTTCGCGGGCTCCGTGGGTGCTGTGGTCTACACCGATGGTGATGCTTCTGGCGGTAGCCTGCGTATGGAGGCCATCAGCTTCTCGGGTTTCACCATCCTCGACAGCGCCCCGCTGACCGTTGACGTGGTGACCAATGCTGGCGGTACTCAGCAGTTGGCCATCGGCCTGCCAGCAATGACCGGTACCGTATCGGTTGGCGCGATCAAAGTGGGTGGCCCGACTGCAGCCAGCATCGGTGCTTTGGCTATTTCCGATATCAACATGGCCGGCACTACCGTCAAGGTATGGGGTCATTGATTCTGCTCGCCTGAGCTGAATCCACAAAAGCCTTGCCGGCTTGGGTCGGCGAGGCTTTTTTCTGCCGGTGTCTGGAGTGTGTGGCACGAATGATCGAGATCTTGCTGGGTAGCCTGATCGGCCTATTCGGGTTTACCGAAGCCGTGGATACCAAACCGGTTGCGCCGGGTACGGTCAATATCACCCAGTCGTCGCTGTCCAGCGGGCCGTTGCGCGAGTCGGTGGTGCTGGAGCCGCAGAGTCAGTTGCAGTTTCGCAATGTCATTCGCCAAGCCTACGACTACAGCTGTGGCTCGGCCGCCTTGACCACCTTGCTGGACTATTACCTCGGTCGCAACCTGCAAGAGCGCCAGGTCATGGACGGTTTATTGCGCTTTGGTGAGGCCGACAAGATCGTCGAACGACGGGGGTTTTCCCTGCTCGACATGAAGCGTTTTGTCTCAGCCCTGGGCTACAAGAGTGGCGGTTTCAAGGCTGCTTTTTCTGACCTGGAAGAGTTGGAGCACCCGGCGATAGTGCCGATTACCTATGCCGGTTTTAAGCATTTTGTCGTGCTGCGCGATGTCTATAACGACCATGTGTTTGTCGCTGACCCTTCGCTGGGCAATATCAGTTTCACCCGTACGCGCTTTCAGGAAATCTGGGATCACGATGTGGTTTTCGTGATTTTCCCCACAGGCCAGGAGCCGCAAAACGCCTTGGCTTTGCAGGATCACGACCTGCGCATCATCGATGACAGAACGGTCAGTTTGCTGGCGTTCAGAGAGTTTCCAGAGATCAGCAAATTTACCCAGAACGAGGTCCGTGAGCTCGGTTCGCAGGGTGATGTTCGCTATATCCGTCGTAAGTAACGACCCGCCATAACAACAAGATATCGGGGATGTGTGATGGTAGTTCGGAGTAGGGCATGGCTGGCCATGCTGGCGCTATTGGTGGGCGGGTTTGCCTGGGCCGACGAGCCTGCAGTCGAGCAGGCCCGCGAAGCGCTAGGCAAGAAGGATGATGATGCCGACAGTGCCAAGGCGCTTGAACAGGTGTTCCAGGCCTCTGAGCAGAGCTACACCTTGTTGAAAAAAGGTGAGCGCACGCTGACCTATGGTTTTGATTATTCCCTGGTGCGCGATGTGGTGATCGAGACCTTCCGTACCGGCGACAATATCTACAGCGTGGTGGGGCAAAGTGAGGCGCAGCATACCTTCACCAACTCATTCACCTTTGACTACGGCATCTGGGACAACCTGACGTTCAGCATTCGTCTGCCACTGGTAGCCGTCTACGATACCGAACGCAGCCTCGATGCCTACAGCCTTGGCGATATATCCACCAGTCTGCGTTGGCAGCCGTGGTCGTCTGCCCGTGGCAAACCGGTCACCACGCTGTACGCCACCCTGGGGCTGCCCACCGGGCAAAGCCCGTATGACATTAACGAGGGCAGTGGGCTTTCTACCGGCAGCGGCTATTACAGCATCGGCGGTGGCGCTAACGTTTCCTACGTCATCGACCCGGTGGTGCTGTTCGGTTCCCTTGGCTACACCTACAACCTGCCTGTTGAGGATGTCGATCAGGTTCGCGGCGGGCGTTTGCTGACCAAGGTTGAGCCCGGCTCGACCATTTCCTACAACATGGGCTTTGCCTATGCGTTGTCGTATGACGTGTCGTTGTCCACGTCTTATCAGATGGCTTACACCCTCAAGCCGACTTACACCTTCAACGATGCCGAGGTTGAGGGCAGCGAACAGACCAGTGCGCTGATGAACTTCTCGCTGGGCTTGCGGACTTCGCCGGATTACATCGTCAACATCAATGCCGGTTTCGGCATGACGGAAGACTCGCCGGATGTGCTCCTGGGCCTGTCCATGCCCCTGGATATCAAAGGCCTCAAGGCCCCCTAAGCGGCGAGCGAGAACCACATGACTATGCGATTTTCGCCGCTTGCGCGGGCGATTGCCGGGGCGACTTTGCTCTTCAGCAGCGCGGCCCAGGCGCAGTTGGCGCAAAACCTGACAATTGGCAATCCCAAGGCCATGGCCATGGGCAACGCCATTACCGCCGATTACAGTGGCATCGATGCGGTGCATTACAACCCTGCCGCCCTGACCAAGCTCAAGGGTCGTAAGACCACGATGAAGTTCATCACCGGGGTGATGGATATTCGTGCGGAATTCGATGCGCCGGCGGATTACGGCAGCAAGTTTCTCGGCCTGAAAAATGACCCGGTGGCCAACTCGTCCAGTCGCACCACCACGCCGGCCGTGTACTTGCCAGGCCTCGGCGGTGCCACCGAATTGCCCTTACTGTTTATGCCCCTGGCTGGGTTGTCGATCAATCCACCGGGCTCGAAACTGACCTTTGCCACCAACGTCTACACCCCGCAGGCCCTGGGTTTTACCCGCGAGGACGATGACCCCGCGGCTTACCAGGGCAAGGAAGTGGTGATGCAGCGGCTGACCTATTTCTCACCGTCGCTGGGCTACCAGATGAATGACCAGTTGGCGATTGGACTGTCGGTCAACTTCTCCCATCAGGCCCTGGCGCTCAATCAGGATTTTCGCGCGCCTAACCTGCTCACCGGTTTTACCAAGGTTGCTCAGGACGCACTCTGTACGGTGCAGGGCAATCCATTCGAAGTGTTGATCAATATTTGCGGCGGCGAGTTCGGCCCCTTCACCAACCTGGCCAACCTCGATGTGGACATGCAGCAGTCACTGTCGCCGACCTGGAACCTGGGCGTGCTTTGGGAGCCCACTGACTGGTTTGCCTGGGGCGCTGTCTACCAGAGCGAAGCCAAGATGCACATGCAGGGCAAGTACACCGTGGATTACTCGGAGAACTGGCAGGGCTTCTGGAAAGGTCTGGACAGTTCGCTGTTTGGCGCCGTATTCAACAGCATTACCCCGGATGGCACCGTCGACGAAGAGCGTGGCAACGTGTCGATGGACCTGACCTATCCGCAGCATTTCGCCACCGGTATCAAGCTCAAGCCTGCCAGTCAGTGGCAGTTCAATTTCGATGTGAAATGGACGGACTATGCGGCCTGGGAAAACTTCGAACTGAAGTTCGATCGCGAACTGGACATGCTGAAGATTGCGCGAGTTTTTTCCCCGCAGAGTGCTACGGCCACGTCCATCATTCTCGATCGTGGTTACGAGTCAGTGTGGAGCTGGGCGCTGGGCATGCAGTACGACGTCAATGAACGCCTGAGCCTGCGGGCCGGTTATGAGCCGCGGCCTTCCGCCATCCCGGGGAACAAGGCCGATGCCCTGGTGCCTTTGGGTGATGCGGACCTGTACGGGCTGGGCGTCGGTTATCGCTGGGATCAGGACACGGTTATCGACCTGGGCTTTAACTACCTGGTCTCCAAGCAGAGCATTCCGGCCGGCACTAGCTGTAACGTCAACTGTTCGGGGATCGACAGTGTGGTGTACAACCCCTATGCCGACTTGAACGTTGAAACCACCGTCAAGGCGTATGTAATGGCCCTGACCTACACCACGAGTTTTTAGCCCTATGTCCAAGCTGTGGATTGCGTTGACGTTGCTGGCCGTGCTCGATGTGCAGGCCGCCAATGGTCGCTACCTGACCTGGGTGGATGATCACGGGCGGGTGCACAACACCTTTGTCGACAGCAGCTATGGCTCCCAGCAACGGGCGGCGACACAACGCATCAATCAGGCCGATCAGGCGCGCCTGGCCGATGGCACGCGCAGTACCTGGCCGGGGGCGCAGAGCGGGGCGGAAAACAAACGGCGCTACTTCACCTGGGTCGATGCCACGGGCAATCTGCAGAGCAGCTTTTATGCCGGAGCCCAGCAAATGGACGGTCAGCAAGGGCTGACCCTGCCCAACGGCCAGCATTCCAGTGACTACATCGATGCCGAGGCCTTTGAAGGCAAAGGCTTCGTGCGCAGCGAGAACGGCAACCCCTATTACACCTGGGTGGATGAAAACGGGCGCATGCACAACTCGCCGGTGACGGCCGAGCAGCGGGCGGCGGGCATGCGCAGTGGCGCCCAGGCCAGTCGGGAGATTCAGTACAGCGAGGGCCGCCAGGTGCTGTTCAGCAAACGGCCAGCCGAATTGCCAGGGCTGGATGGTCAACCGAATGAGGCGATGAAGTCCTTGCTGGAAGGCAGTGAGGAGAAAGCCGAGGGCTTGTATCAAGGCTTGCAGGACCAGTGCTGCGGTCATCTGGCGGAGGGCGCCTTTACCGAACTATCGGCGGACGAGCCGCGGTATCAGGAGCTCAACGGTTTCTCCCCGAGTTTCGATTTCCCCATGGGCCGTAGTTATTACGCAGCCCTGAAACTGCCGACTTCGCAGCACACTTATGGTCTGCGGGTGCGCAGCTTTGCCAACAAACAGGTGGTTTACCCTTCGTTGCTGTTTCTCGATGAGCGCAAGCAGCCAACCCGCCTGGTCAGTGATGCGGTGTACCAGCTGCACGGCGAAACCTGGTACCGCTATGCCTTTATCGAGGGCACGGTGCCCGTCAATGCCCGTCAGGGTGAGCGCTATGTATTGCTGCTGACCACCGACGAAGACCGCAAGGTGCAAACTCTGGACAACAAGCCATTCAAGCGGCCGCTGCAGGCGTTGCCGGTAAATGAATCGGGCATGCAGGTGCACCAACATGCCGAAGTCGGCGCGTTTGAGGTGGCTATCGTGCGCTGACTAACGCATGAGTTCCGAGCACAAAAAAGCCCAGCATCGAACTGGGCTTTTTTGTGGCCTTGGGCTTATCAGATTTCGGCAGGTTGTACGTGGCCGAACAGCTCCTGGGCAAAGCGCACGCGCTCTTCCGGGGTCTCGGTAATGCCTTTATTCTTTAGGTCGGCCAGGCGTGCTTCAACCGCATGGGCGCGATGGGTCAGGCCGCAGTCGTTGGCGATCTGGATGTTCAGGCCGGGGCGGGCGTTGAGTTCGAGAATCAGCGGGCCCTTGTCTACGTCCAGCACCATGTCGACACCGATATAGCCCAGGCCACACAGCTCGTAGCAACCGGCGGCCAGCTTCATAAAGCCGTCCCAGTCGGGTAGCTGCACGCCGTCCACGGCGTTGGTGGTGTCTGGGTGCTTGCTGATCTTGTTGTTCAGCCAGGTGCCGCGCAGAGTCAAACCGGTGGCTAGGTCGACACCGACGCCGATGGCGCCCTGGTGCAGGTTGGCCTTGCCGCCCGATTGACGGGTTGGCAGGCGCAGCATGGCCATCACCGGGTAACCCATCAGCACGATGATGCGGATGTCCGGCACGCCTTCGTAGCTGATGCTTTTGAAGAT
>RCMZ01000319.1_pt1 | contig 38039 bp, 34 predicted proteins | sample 2041141 | NCBI WGS metagenome assembly RCMZ01 (sample SAMN09708263, study PRJNA481090) | Wastewater metagenome, whole genome shotgun sequencing project. | biome: sewage; isolation source: Davis station wastewater (DW) | place: Antarctica: Davis Station | collected 2010-03-01 | reverse complement strand
GAGTGGGGTGAAGTGCTGGTCGGTAAGGACTTCGGCCTGTTCTCGCGCTCCAACATCTTCCTTGATGAAATCCTCTCGGGCTTCGGCAACGTCAGCGACACCCTTGGCTTGGTGGACGGTGGCGGCGTGTCTTTCGGCAACATTGGTACCGGCTACCCGTACCCGTTCCCGACCTCGCAGATCACCTATCGCAACAACAATCTGGCCGAGGGCTTACGTGTTGCCGTGGGCATCATGGATCCGGTGGACACCAATCAGATCGATAAGGACTTCAGCAACGGCTACGACGACAAGGCCTATCAAGACCAGCCGCGTTATGAGTCGGAAGTCAGCTACCAAATGGATGTTGGCGACGCGACCATCTACTCCTGGGTCAACGGCGCACACCAGACCTCGGAAAACACCAACAACAACGTCGATAGCATCACCTCCCAAGGCTTGGGCTATGGCGTGCAGGCGAAAATGGCGGGCTTTTCGGTGACCGCTTCGGGCTTCCGGGCTGAAGGTATGAACCCGTTTTTTTCCAACAACGCCGGTGAAGCCATCCTGCGTGAAGTCGACAGCGACGGTTATCTGCTGCAGAGCTCCTACACCTCGGGTAAAAACCGCTGGGCGATTTCTTACGGCAAGACCAAGGACGACGGCAACGGTCTGGGCACTGCCGCAGACTATGAAACCCGTGCCATCGCCTACTTTCGCACCATCAACGACAACCTCAAGCTGGTGGCCGAGTACAACCAGTACGAAATCAACGCCACATCCGGCAGTGGTTTGGCTGAAGACACCGACACCATCGCCCTGGGTGCCGTGCTGAACTGGTAAGCCCGCCGAATAGGCCGGGCGAATAGGGCCCGGCCTTTGCTGATACAGCTGCATGCAAGGAGTCGTCCATGCTTGGTTTATGGAATGCACATGCTCAGCAATACCTGTTGCTGTTAACCCTGCTTACTACCCTTTTTTTTGCCTTACCGATTTTCTGCATCCCAATGATTTGGGCCCGTCTAATGGGCTGGCAGACTCCTGCGCATACGGACCTAACGGTGTATTTCGGCCGTTGCTTAGGTGCGTTTATTCTGATTGTTGAGGGTCTGATGCTGCGCTCGGCACTGACGGGTGAAGCTATTCATACGGTGTTCGAGGTGCTTGCCGCGGTGGCAGTGATGATGGTCATCGTGCACGTCTACGGCGCCCTGCGGCGGATTCAGCCACTCAGTGAAACCCTAGAGATCGGTTTTTATAGCGGCCTGCTGGTGCTGACACTGTTGTTCTGGCCCGCTACTTAGGGAGTAGGGCGGCGCTACTCAAGTGGCATGGGGTGGCGGTGCCGGGCTTCGTAGAATATCCCCAAGAGTCGTATTGGTTTTCGGGAGCACGCTATGCAGCGGGAAGGGACTGAAGGCGTGGTCACCGCAACCTCTAGTGCCAAGGATATTGAGCTGGTGGCGCAGGAGTTAGCGGCGCAGTTAATTCATCCGCACCTAGGTTTCGTGTTGTTCTTCTGCTCGGCCGAGTATGACCTGCAGGGTCTTGGCGAAACCCTGGAGCAACATTTTGGCGGCATTAGCCTGGTCGGCTGTACCACCGCCGGCGAGATCACCCCGCTGGGCTATGGCCGAGGTTGCGTGAGTGCGGTGGGCTTTGATCACCGCAGTTTCTCGATTGCCAGTGGTCTGATCGACGAGATGGATCGCTTTAACCTGATTGACGCCCAGCAACTGGTCGAGCGCCTGATTAAAGATTGCCGCACCAATGAGCTGGTCTCAATCAAAGGTCACAGCTTTGCCTTGACCCTACTAGACGGCTTATCTAGTCGCGAAGAAGTCGTGCTCGGCGCCCTCAGCGCGGCGTTTGGCAGCATTCCGCATTTTGGTGGTTCAGCTGGCGACGACAATCACTTAACCCATACCCACGTGTATTACGGTGGCCAGTTTCACACGGGCGCCGCGGTGGTGGTGCTGTTCAATACCTGGCTGGATTTTGAAGTGTTCAGCACCCATCACATTCAACCATGCGCCGACAAGCTGGTGGTGACTCGCGCCGACAGCACCAGTCGCCGGGTGTATGAACTGAATGCCGCGCCCGCCGCACAGGAATATGCCGAGTTGATTGGCGTGCCGCTGGCGGCGCTGGATCACCATGTATTCGCTGCTCACCCGCTGGCGGTGCGCATCAGCGAGCAGTACTACGTGCGCTCGATTCAGCGGGTCAACGATGACCTCAGCTTGAGTTTTTATTGTGCGGTAGAGAACGGCATCGTCCTCACCGCTATGCAGCCAGGCCCCTTGCTGCCCAATTTGCAAAGCCTGTTTGATGGCCTGCGTGAGCGTCTTGGGCCGTTGCTGCTGACCATTGGTTGCGACTGCTTCTTGCGCCGTCTGGAGATCGAAGATCACGACGGCGTCGAGGCGGTGTCAGCGTTTTTGCGCCGCCAGCCAGTGCTAGGTTTCAATACCTACGGAGAGCAGTTCAATGGTATGCACATCAACCAGAGCTTCACCGGAGTTGCCATCGGCCGCCCTGACCGTGGCTGATGCTGCCGAGCTGCAGGCGCGCTGCGCCGCCTTGGAATTAGACAACCACAAGCTCAGGCGCATCAATACGGCACTGATTGAGCGGGTTGAATCGGTGCATTCGCGTGGCGATGATGCTTACGCAGCCTTCCAACATTCGGTGGTGCTGTCAGAGCAAGTGCGTGAGCGAACCGATGCTCTCAATCAGGCCATGGCCGAGTTGAAATCCAGTAACCAGTTGCTCAGTGATGCACGCCTGCGCGCCGAAACCGCCCACCAGCATCTGATTGATGCGATTGAAAGCATCTCCGACGCTTTTGTGTTGTTCGACAGCGAGCAGCGCATCGTGCTGTTCAACAGCCGGTTCAAGTCTTTCTGGGCTGGCAGCCGCGCGCGGATTAGCAGCGGTACGCGGCTGGCCGAGATCAAGCGCCTGAGCAAAAGCACTGGTCTGGTGGTGGAGGAGCAACGCAGCAGTCGCGACGACAACTTGCTCTATCTGCTTAATGACGGGCGCTGGGTGCAGGTCAGTGAGCGGCCGACCCGTGAAGGCGGGCTGGTGATCCTCTACACCGATATCACCGAGGTCAAACTCAGCGAAACCCTGCGCCGCGAACAAGCCTTGGCGCAGAAGTCGCGGCTGTTGCAGCGGGTGATGGACAACCTCTCGCAAGGCATGGCGATGGTTAATGCCGAGGGGCAGTTGGAGCTGTGGAACCACCGCTTTCTTGACCTCTGCGGCTTGGCGCCGATCAATGCCCACCGACCGTTCGCTGAGGTTATGGCCGACAGCGATCTGGCCTTGCTGACGCCAGCCAGTCGCGATGCGCGTGGCAAGCGCATTGAGGAACTAGAGCTGCGCTTGTTTGACGGTCGCATGTTGGAGGTGCGCACTCATCCACTACCCACCGGTGGCTTCGTTAACACCTTTACCGATATCACCGAGCGTTACCGGCAGGCTGAGGCCCTGAGCGAAAGCGAGCGCTGGATCCGCTTGATTACCGACCATGTGCCGGCGTTGATTGCTTATCTGAGCGCCGATCTGGTCTACGAATTCACCAACAAAGTTTATGAAGAGTGGTACTGCTGGCCGCGTAACGCGATGCTCGGTCAGAGCCTGCGCGAGGTGCATCCGGAGGAGCATTGCCGGCGCCTAGAGCCCTACATTGAGCGGGCGTTGTCGGGTGAGAGCGTGACCTTTGAGGTCGCAGAAACCAACCACGACGGCCAAGAGCGCTACATGCTGCGCTCCTATGTACCTAACCGTCAGGCCGGCGGTGAAGTGCTGGGCATCTTTGTGCTGATTCGTGACATCACCGAGCTGCGGCGCACCTCCGAAGCACTGCATCAGGCCTATCAGCATCTGGAGCAGCGAGTGCGTGAGCGCACCACTGAACTGACTGACCTCAACACACAGTTACGTCGGGAAATCGACGAGCGCACGCAGATGGAAGCACGCCTGCGCGAGGCCAAAAGCGAGGCTGAGCAAGCCAACCTGTCAAAGACCAAGTTCCTTGCTGCGGTCAGCCATGACCTGCTGCAACCCTTGAATGCCGCCCGCTTATTCACCAGCGCGCTGCTAGAAAAACGTGACCTTACTGACAGCCTCGCCCTCGTGCGTAATGTCAGCAACTCGCTAGAGGATGTGGAGAGCTTACTCGGCACCCTAGTGGATATTTCTAAGCTCGACGCCGGGGTGATCAAAGCTGATATCGCACCGTTTGCGGTCAGTGAGCTGCTGGAAACCTTAGCCGCCGAATACCATCAAATTGCCGGCAGCGAAGGCCTGCGTCTGGACTTTGTGCCTTGCTCGGCACTGGTGCGCAGTGACATTCAGTTGCTCGCGCGGATTCTGCGCAACTTGCTCAGCAATGCCATCCGCTACACCTGCGAGGGGCGCATTCTGCTCGGCTGTCGTCGGCATCGGCAGAGCCTATCGATTGAGGTCTGGGACACCGGTATGGGGATCGCCGAGGACAAACTGGTCGAGATTTTTCAGGAGTTCAAACGCGGTGACGTGAGTCAGCGTAAACAGGATCGCGGTCTGGGCTTGGGCCTGGCCATCGTGGATAAAATTGCCGGCATGCTCGGCCATCGTATTCGTGTTAGTTCGACGCCGGGTAAGGGCTCGATGTTTGCTGTCGAGGTGCCACTCACCAGCCGTGCGCCGCGATCCAGGCTGGAGCCGGCGTTGCCTGATGTGCTGATTGAGCGTTTGAGTGGCGCGCGTGTGTGGGTGCTGGATAACGACGCGGCCATCTGCGCCGGCATGCGCACCTTGCTGGAGGCTTGGGGTTGCGTGGTGGTCACTGCGCTGTCGGCCGAAGACCTAGCGCGGCAGGTAGATAACTACCACGCCGACGCCGATCTGCTGATTGCCGACTACCACCTTGATGACGACCGTAATGGCGTCGATGCCGTTGCGCAGATCAATGCCCGGCGCAGTTCACCGCTGCCGGCACTGATGATCACCGCCAACTACAGCAACGAGTTAAAGCTGCAACTGCGCGAACTTGGCCACACCCTGATGCATAAGCCGGTGCGGCCAATGAAGTTGAAGACGGCCATGAGTCATCTGCTGGAGCGTGGAGCGGACTGAGGTTTGCGTTACCCGGCCGGCGTGGCCAGCGCTGCGTCGCATGGGCGCCTGCAGTGATCGCAGCTATGGATCCTCGCTCGGTTTTTTAAAAAACCGCATCAGCATTTTTTAATCGGATTTGTGGGTCGCTAGGTCGGGCAGATTGTCGCTGAAGGCGCTGTCGATATTGATCCCTAGGCTGATAACGCCGAGTAGTGTGCCGTTTTCGGGATCATAAATTGGGGCCGAGGCCTTGGTCTGGAAACTCTGGGTCGAGCCGTCGTATTCGATAGCGCTGAGATACACCTCGTCCTCGGCCAGTCCAGCGGCGGTCTGGAAATCGATTTCGTCGGCCTGCCAGTAGTCGCTGGTAGCGGCGCTCATAGCGATGGTCTGGCCGGCGCTGTCACTGACATAAATCTCGTTGAACAGCGGCGCATATTGTTTGCTGATGGCAATCAGCCGTTGCGATTGCGGGTTATTGAGGGTGCGGCGAATCAGCGGTTTTTCTTCCAAGAGGCGTTCCTGGCGCCATTGCTGATCCAGCTCTTGGATGCGTGCGGCGCTGTTGCCACGCTGTATCGAACGGCGCAGCGCAGCCAGCAGCTCAGGCTGCTTGGCCCAGTTGTGCAAATGACTTTTGAGCAGTTGCTTGAGGTACTTTCGCTCGGTTGTGCTAAGGCTAATGCTGGCCGGCGCGCAGTCCTCGACTTGGCGGTTAAAGGCCTTGAGAAAGTCCGGGTGTTGCTTGAGAAAGCTCAGGGAGAAGTACACCCCCAGCGGCGAGTAGCGCACAAAGCGCTTTAGCAGCGGTTGTTTGCTGTCGAGTTGCTGACGGGTGTTCTGCATCGTAGTGCTGTCGGCCAGTAGCAGGTTGATACGGCCGCGCTGGAGCATTGCCACCAACTGTTCAAGGCGCGGCACCTTCTGTTCGACATGGATGGCGCGCGACTCCAGCCAGGCCAGGCTGTTGCTACCAAGCACGCTGCCAATGCGCAAATGGTCGTCCCAGATGGGCCGGTTGAGGATCGCTGGATCGAGGGCGTACCAGTACCATTTTTCCACCAGCAGTGGCGCCGAGAGCTGGGCGAAACCGTCGAGCTGGCTATTGGGGGCCGAGCTGAAAAAACCATCGGCAACCTGTCGGCTGACGTTCTGCTGCGCCCGGTTCAGTGAGGTGAGCTGGATCTGGTAGGGCTGTTGCAGGCGCTTGAAAATGCACTGTAGAACATCTACGGATGAGCCACTGAGCTGGCCGTCGACGACCACCTGATAGGGGGCTTCGAGGCTGGTATTGAGGCGGATAGTGGTAGTTTCGCTCGCTTGAACGCCGGCAGTGAGGGCCAACAGCAGCCATCCGGCGTGATGCAGTAGTGGCATGGCAGCTGCTCTCCCTAGTCGTTGGCATGCTGACAGGAGTCTACAAGTTGCTGCGCTTTTGTCACGAGGGGGGTGACTGTTGCCATCAATCCGTTCTGTAGTAGGGCACCTCTTTCACGCAAACCACAGGACCTGACACCGTTACGAATGAAGTGACAACAGGCCTTAGCGACGCAGATATGCGGCGAAGTCGATGTCGCCAGCTGAAAGGATCGCCTGCACCCGATTGTGCACATTGAGCTTGCGCAGAATCGCTGAGACGTGGGCCTTGACCGTGGTTTCGGCAATGTCCAGGTTGTAGGCAATCTGTTTGTTTGACTCGCCCTTGGTCATCCGCTCCAGCACCAGCAGTTGCTTGCGGGTTAAGGCCTGCAACAACTCTTGAGGGAAACTGTGGTGGTCTGAGTGACTGCGGTGCGAGCTGGTTTTCTGTGAGCGGATGATGTCGGGTGGCAGGTAAACATTGCCGTCAAGAATCTGCTGAATCGCATCGGTCATCGCCGCCCGTGGTGAGGATTTGGTGATAAAGCCCACCGCGCCATAGGTGATGGCCTGCAGCACAATCTGCTTGTCTTGCTCGGCTGAGACGATCACCACCGGGATGGTGGGTGCCTCATTGCGCAGGTTGATCAGGCCATTGAGGCCGTGCATGCCGGGCATGTTCAAGTCGAGCAAAATCAGGTCGAGGTCATCGTGCTGCAAAGTCAGAGCCAAGGCACTGTCGAGGTCGGCGGTTTCCATGATTTCGCAGCCGGGGAAGCCGTCACTGATGACGTTGTGGATGGCTTCGCGAAACAGTGGGTGGTCGTCGGCAATCAGAATTTTGTACATGGCTTTTCACCTCATTGTTTTGATTATGGTGTGGCTTGAGCCGTCAGAGATATGGTCGCACGGTTTATGGCAGGGTTTGCGGTTGTGCCGGCACCAGAGGCAAGCCGGCCTGTTGCCAAGCGTCGATGCCATCACGGTACCAGTAGAGGTTGTGGTAGCCCAAGTGATGGGCGCGTTTGACCGCGTTCCAACTCAGCCAGCAGTCGGAGCGGCAATAGAACACCAGTGGCCAGCCTTTATCGCCGTTGCTGATCTTTTGCAGGTTATGGCTGAAATAGTTGAGCCATTGCGCGGTCAACTCGCCGTCGCCGCTATTGGCCAGCCACAGGCTGCCGGGCAGATTGCTGTGCGGCTCACTCGCAATAAAACGACCGTGCAACCACTGCTGGCGATACACGTCGATCAGGCGAGTCTGTGGTTGGCTCTGCAGCAGTTGTTGCAGGGCCGCGGTGTCGAGGGTTTGGGCATACTCGCTGCTGGCGGGTGTGGGACTGCGGTAATTGCCGCTGCGGTAGCCATCGGCAGTCAGTAGCGTCTCTGCGGCCAGGAGCAAAGGGCTGGCTAGGCACAGCGTCAGCAGAGTCAAGCAGCGGCTCAGCGACAGACAAAATAACAACGGCATGCGGTAGTTCATCGCCTTTAGTCCTGATTATTTTTATCGGTCCATTACAGGGCAATGCACAAACTTTGAACATCCTACGTTGGAGAGTGCAGGCAGTACCAAAGTAGTAGGCGCGATTGCTGCCGGGCTACGCTCGCCGGCTTAGCTGGCGCGGCGCAGGCTGGCGTGTTGCGGATTGAAGGTGACGACGGCAAGCACGGCAAATAGTAGCGTCAGGCCCAGACACACCAGCAGCGCGCTGAGGTTCAGGCGCTCATAAAGGGCGAAGCGCACCAGCTCAACGGCATGCGTGAAAGGGTTAAGGGCGCATAACCAGTACAACCAGTCGCTGGCCTCGCGCATCTTCCACAGCGGATACAACGCTGAAGACAGGAAGAACAACGGGAAGATTACGAAATTCATCACCCCGGCGAAGTTCTCCAATTGGCGAATGCCGTTAGACAGCAGCAGGCCCAAGGCGCTGAGCAGCAGCGCCACCAGCAGCAGGGCAGGCAGGGCAGTCAATAGACCCAAAGGCGGTGGTTGCACGCCGTACAGCCACGCAATCGCTAAAAACGCATACACCTGCAGCAGCGAGATCAAAGCGATGGCTAAGAGTTTGCTGGCCAACAGAAAGGCGCGCGGCAACGGGCTGGTGAGTAATACGCGCATGCTGCCCATTTCACGGTCGTAGACCATCGACAGTGAGCCTTGCATGCCGTTGAACAGCAAGATCATGCACGCCAACCCCGGCACGATGTAGGTTTCGTATGGGATGTAGGTGTCATACGGGGCAATGATGGCAATGCCTAATGCTGCGCGAAAGCCGGCGGCAAACACCAACAGCCACAACAGCGGGCGCACCAGAGCGCTAAGAAAACGCGAGCGCTGCAGCACAAACCGCAGCCATTCGCGTTGCACGATGCCTTGCAGACAATACCAGTAGGCGTTCATGGGCGGCCCTCATCAGCGGTCAGGCGACTAAAGGTGGCGGCCAGGCTGGCGTCGTCGACACCGATCTGGCTGGCTTGGCCTTGGGCTACCAAGTGGCCACGGTTGAGAATCAGCAGTTGGTCGCTGGCCTGTACTTCATCCAATAAATGCGTGGTCCATAACACCGCCAGGTCCTCATCGCGGCACAGTTGCCGCACATGCTGGTTGAGGGCCAAACGGCTGGCCGGGTCGAGACCTGCGCTGGCTTCGTCGAGTAGCAGTAGGCGCGGCTGATGCAGCAGGGCACGGGCGATTTCCACCCGCCGGCGGTGGCCGCCATTGAGGTCGCGGACTTTGTCGCGGCGTCGTTCACTAAGGTGCTGACGCGTCAGTTCGGCGTCGATACGCTGGCGCGCCAGCGGCGTTGGCATGCCGTGCAAGGCGGCGTGATAGTGCAGGTTTTGTTCCACGCTCAAGTCTAAATCCAAGGTGCTCTGCTGGAACACCACGCCGAGTTGGCGCAAGGCCTGACGAGGCTGGCGGCGCAAGCTGTGGCCGAGCACTTGAATCTCGCCCTGTTGCAGCTCGTACAAGCGCGTGAGCAGGGCAATCAAGGTTGATTTGCCGGCGCCGTTGGGGCCCAGCAAGGCGTTAAAACTGCCGGGTACCAAGCTAAACGCCACCTCATGCAAGGCTTGGCGTGGGCCGTAGGCAAAGCTGACGGCGTTCAGTACCAAGGCATTCATGGGGTGACCACCACGCCCCAGGGGTAGCGGCCGACTTTGATCGACTTAGTCACCTTGAGGCTATCGACATCAATGACCGAGACATCACCGCTGACGCCGTTGGTGGTTAGTAGCTGCTTCTGATCTGGGGTAAAGGCCATATGCCAAACCCGCCGGCCGACCAGCAGATAATCGAGAATTTCATAGCTGTGCGCATCCACCACGGCCACATGGTTGGCAGGACCCAGGGCGATAAACGCCAGCTTACCGTCGGCGCTGAGCTTGACCCCCACCGGCTGTACTTTGTCTGGGTGTACGCCCTTGATCTGGAAGGTCAGCACCTTGTCGATTTTGCGGCTGGCGACGTTGATCACGCTGACTGTGCCGCCGATCTCCGCTGAAGCCCATAGACGTTTGCCGTCGGGATCGAACTCGACATGCCGGGGGCGCTGGTCGACCAAGGTGTTGTCCACCAGTTGCTGGGTGCTGGTGTCGATCCAGTGCAGCATGTTGGTGGTTTCGCTGGTATTCACCGCCCACTTGCCATCGGGACTGACCGCCATGCCTTCGGGTTCAACGCCAACATCAATCTGCGCCAGCACGGCGTCGCTCTGGGTGTCGACCACGGTAACCAGTGCATCGTCCTCGTTGGAGATGTATAGCCAGCGGTCATTGGGGTGCAGCGCGAATTGCTCCGGATCGGCGCCGGAGGGCAGTTCTTTGATGATTTTGTGCGTCGTTAGGTCCATCACCTGTACGCGGTCGGAGTCGCTGGCGCAGATGTACAGCAGCTTGTTGTCGCTGGACAGCAACAGCCCGCGCGGGCGCATGCCGACTTTTAGCGTGTCGGTCACGGTCAGGCTGGTTAGGTCAATCACACTGACGCTGTCGTCTTTTTCGTTGGATACATAGGCGGTGGCGGCCAGGCTGCTGGTGCTGAACAGGCTCAGTGGGGCGGCGAGGCTGATACTGGCGGCGAGCAGAGCAATACGCATGGGGAATGTCCTCGGAGGATAGGGGCGTCAGAACGCGGTGTTGGCCAGTTCGCAGTGCACTTCTGCGGCGTCATAACCAAGGCTGTCCAGCTCGCTGCTGGGGTGCAGAAAACCATCTTGTGGTGAGGTGCTGACCAAGGCTCGCGGCTGTACCAGCTCAATGGGTTGGCGCAGTTGGCCGCTCCAGGGGCGGAAGCTGAGCTTGCGACCCTTGAAGCCATCCAGCGGCAGTTGCTCGCTGAGTGCCAACTGGCGGATGGCTTTTGCGTCGGCTTGGCGCAGTTTGCTCACCGCGCTGGCGATGCTGCGCACGGCGATCCAGGCGGCAAAATCACGGTCGTTCATCCAGCGCTGAGCGTGGGCTTCGAAGCGTTTTTGCAGCTGCGCGGCGCCGTAGGTTTCCACGGTTTTGTGCCAGCCAGTGGGGGTCAAGCCTTGAGTGCCGGCCACCGGACGTGGATACCAGGTTTGGTAGGGCAGGTACTCACCGAAGTCGCCGCGCTCGTCGGCCACCAGCACCACGTCGTACTCGGCGGTCTGGGTAAATAAGGGCATTTCGGCTTGGGCGCTGCGGCGCTGGTCGTTGTCAAAGCTCCAGGCTTTTTCTGCGACGATCGTGTGGCCAAAGCGTTTGGCTGCACGCTTAAGTGCAGCGGCATAGGCCTGGTCGTCTGCGGTTGGTCCGCTGATCAGCAACCAGCGCTGCCAGCGGCGCACGGTCAAAAATTGCGCTAAGGCATCCGTTAGCATCGCCCGACTCGGCAGGGTGTGCAGCACGTTGGCCAAGCAGGCGCTCTGGCGCAGCGAGTCGTCACTGCTGCCGGCGTTAAACAGCAGGCTGTCGGGCAGCGCTTGGCTAAGTTGGCGCACGCTGGCCGCTGGTGCATTCAGCACAAACAGGCGCACGCCCTGTGCATGCAACGCGTTGGCTGCAGCCAGCAGGCTGGCGGGGTCGTCGCCACTGGCGGCTTGCAGGCTGTAGCTGTGCTGCACAAAGCGCCCCGTGCTGTTGCTGTCGATGATCGCTAGCTCGGCGCCGCGCAGGCCGGCGTCGCTAGGTTCGGGGATGACGTTGGACAGCAGTGGCCCGCTGGCTGGCAGATAGGCCAGATAACCGATGCGCACCGCCAGCGGCTCGTTTGCATAAGTAGCGCTGGCCGCAAGGGCCAACACGCAGAGCACTAGGTGAAGACGCAACGTGGCCATGGGCAACTCCTGAGTAGGTGTTGCCAGCATAGGAAGCCTGCTCGGCGGGGGGAATATGCCCAAAGTACCAAGCGGCCGGTACCAAGGTCGTAAGTGCGCCTGGGGCTTGCGCCTCTAGCATGGCGGCATCGCCCACAATAATAAAACGGTGTTGCCATGCATGTGCTTAAGACCCTGATGCTCCCAGTGTTGCTGATTGGCAGCTTGATCGGCTTCGACAATATTTACGCCGCCGGTGACCTCACCCGACTGACCACCGCTTTGCCGGAGTTGCGCCTAGGCGACGACGAAAGCGACTACAGCATGTCGCAACACGAATACACGTTGGAAACGGGCAAGGCCTACCAGCTCAAGATCATCGCCAGTGGGCAGAAGGAATACGCCTTCCAAGCGCCAGAATTTGCCACCTCGATTTTCCTGCGCAAAGTCGAAGCGGGCGGTGTTGAGGTCAAGGCCGTGACCTTGACCGAATTGGAGTTTGAGGACGCAGGCGAGGCCGAGATATTTTTCGTGCCGATCAAACCGGGCAAGTTCCGCTTCTATGCCAAGGGCCTAGAAGGCAAGGGCATGCTGGGCTACTTCGTGGTCAAGTAAGCAATGACTGCACTCTGGCGAATCAACCTGTGGGTCACGCTGTTTTTCACCCTGGTGGCGGCGCTCGGCATGCTGCTGTTGTTGCGCCAGGCAACCACTGACATACAACGCGAAATGCGCGGGGCACAGGCGCTGGTTGACTACTTACAGGTAGCCGCCAGCCGTGATCCGGCCAGTTTGCACAGTGGCCTGAGCGGTAATTTGCGGCATATCCGCATTACCACGCAGGCCACGACTGAGCTGGACCCGCCTGCGCCCGCGCTGCAGGAGTGGTTGGCCGCGCAGTTGCTACCAGCCCAGCCGGCAGCGGTTAAGGTGCTGATGGACGACGGTCAGACGTTACAGATCGCTGTCGACCCGCGCGATGAAATTGACGAAGTACGCGATTCTCTGCTGCAACTGCTGCTGCTCAGTGTGCTCGCTTGGCTGGCTAGCCTGCTCAGCAGTCACTGGGCGGTGGCCCGTGGCCGTCTGGTGCTGGATGAATTACTCGGTGGCTTGCAACAGGTTGCGCAAGGGCAGTTGGATGTACGTTTGCCGGCTCATAGCCTTGCCGAGGCGCGAGCGCTGGCGGGGCATTTCAACCGCATGGCCAGCACCTTGCAGCACGTGCAGGCCGACAACAGTGAGCTGACTCAGGCCTTGATGGCCCTGCAGGAACACGAACGCGCGCGCCTCGGCCAGACCTTACATGACGACCTTGGGCAATACCTCAGCGGCATTCGTGCCCAAGCTTTGCTGTTGCGTAGCGTGGCTCAGCAGCCCGCGCTGGTCAGCCAAGTGGTGCAGAGCCTAGAGGCCAATTGCGTGCATTTGCAGCAGGGCTTTCGCGCGTTAATCCGCGATCTGTATCCCGTGGTGCTCGAACACTTGGAGCTGAATGCGGCCCTGCAGTTGTTGGCTGACGACTGGCAAGCGGCCCACGGTATTGGTTGCCGTCTGCTATTGAGCGACGATTTACCGACCTTGCCGTTGCCCAGCAAGGCCCACCTGTACCGTTTGGTGCAAGAGGCGCTGACTAACGTAGCTCGGCATGCCCAGGCCAGTGAGGTGCGTATTCGCGTGCAGCATCGCGGTGATCGTTTGCAGCTACTGGTGCGTGACAATGGCTGCGGCGCGCAGTTGCCGCAGCGCGCCGGTATCGGCCTGCGCTCGATCAGTGAGCGCGCCCGCAGCCTTGGTGGCGTGGTGCATTGGCGCAGCCGTCCGGGCCGGGGTTGGCTGCTGCGTTTGCGCGTACCTTTGGCCGTGGAGTGCGGATGAAAATTCTTTTGGTGGATGATCACGCAGTAGTGCGCCAAGGCTATGCCAGCTTGTTGCGGGCCTTGTTGCCCGAGGCGCAGGTCAGCGAGGCGTGCGACGGTGAACAGGCGCTGGCGCAGGTGCAGCTGGAGATTCCTAGCCTGATTATCATGGATGTCGGTTTACCGGGTATCAGTGGTCTGGAAACCCTGCGGCGTCTGCGTCAGCGTTTGCCGCAGATCCGCGTGTTGTTTTTCAGCATGCACGATGAGTTGCCGTTGGTGCGTCAGGCGCTGGAGGCGGGGGCTTTGGGCTATCTGACGAAAACCTCCGCACCGGAGGTCCTGGTGGAAGCGGTCAAGCGTACGCTCGCCGGTCATGCCTATATCGAGCAGAACCTGGCCACTCATCTGGCCTGTAACCTGACCCAAGACGGCCGGCTAGACCCGCGCCTGCAAAACATGACGCCGCGCGAGCTGGAAATTTTCGTGATGTTAGCCAGGGGCATCCCCAGCCGGCAGATCGCCGAGAAGCTGTGCATTAGCAGCAAGACCGTGTCGAACAACCTGACCCTGCTGAAAAGTAAACTGCAGGTCAGCAGCCAGGCGGAGTTGGTGCACTTGGCCATCGATACCGGTGTGCTGCGCCTGGGCCTAGAGAGCGCTTAACGCCACTGCACACCTTTCGCAGCGGCTGCAGACGCAACACATCGCTTGCTCAGTCCCAGCCTGGCGGGCAGTTTTTACAGCCCGGCATGTTGGCGCCTTGGTAGTTGCCATATAGCTGGCGGCTGTCACTGAGGTCGGCGTTTTCTAGGTTGGCACCGCCCATTTTCACCTCCTGCAAGTTGGCTGACAGTAAAGAGGCGCCCTTGAGGTCAGCCTTGCTCAGCCAGGTCATTTCCAGATCAGCGGCGGCTAGGTTGACGTTGTGCATTTTGGCTGCAGAGAATCGGGCGAACTCAAGGTTAGCGGCGCGCATATCGGCGTTGCTAAAGGTTGCCCCTTGGGCAAACAGGCCCCAGCCGTTGATAGCAACTAGGGTGCTGTCAGCAAAGTTGGCCAGACGCAGGTTGCTTTGCTGCAGGCTGCTGCGGGTCAGGTTGGCGCCTTGCAGGTTGGCTTTTTCTAGGTTGGCCAGGTCGAGGTTGCTGTGGCGCAGGTTGGCACCGCGTAAATCGGCACCGCTGAGGTTCATGCGGCGCATGTCCTGATTGCTCAGGTCGACCCCGCGTAGATCGGCTTTGGGGCACTGGCTATCGGCTTCAATACGACAACCGTTGATGTTCAGTACGCCGTTGTCGTCTTCTTCGGCGTGCACTGCGCTGCTAATCAACAGCAGGGCGATAGGCAGCAATAGTGGCTTAAGGTGCATGGCGTAGCCTCGCAAGCAGGCCGCCAGCCGTGCGCTGGCGGCGGTAAAGGGGAAAAGCCCCGATGCCGGGCATCGGGGCGTTGCTTCAGTGGCATTGCAACGCTTACTTGTCCCAACTTGGCAGTTTGAACACCCAGAACGAGCCACCCTGCGCGACCGGTTTGGTCAACTCAGCCATGTCGCCGCCCCACAGCGGTACTGCGCCGCCATAACCGGTGGTCACGCCGATGTACTGCTCGCCGTCCTGATCCCAGGTGATAGGTGGCGAAATGACCCCAGTACCGGTCTGGAACTTCCACAGCTCTTTACCGGTTTTGGCATCGAAGGCTTTGAAGAAACCATCACCAGTGCCGGTGAACACCAAGTTGCCTTTAGTTGCCAGGACGCCGCCCCAGAGTGGCAGCTTCTCTTTGTGTTCCCAGGCGATCTTGCCGGTGGTGGGGTTCATCGCCCGCAGAATACCCACGTGGTCGTCATACAGACGTTTGATGCGAAAACCCATGCCCAGGTAAGCAGAGCCTGGTTTGTAGACGGCTCTTTCGGCCCAATACTCTTCCTTCCAGTGGTTCGCTGGGATGTAGAACAAGCCAGTGTCTTGGCTGTACGCCATCGGGCTCCAGTTTTTGCCGCCGAGGAACGGTGGCGATACCTCGACCGAGGCGCCGCGGGCTTCGCCGTCCTTGGGCTTCGGCGGACGCTGACCCTCGTTCTCGACTGGGCGGCCGGTTTTCAGGTCGATATGGTCGGCCCACGTGATCTTGTCGACAAACGGGAAGGCGTTCTGCAACTTGCCGTTGTTGCGGTCAACTACATAGAAAAAGCCGTTGCGGTCGGCGTGGGCAGTGGCTTTAACCATTTTGCCGTCTTTGCCTTTGTAATCGAACAGCACCAGCTCGTTGTTGCCGGAGAAGTCCCAGGTGTCATTAGGGGTGTGCTGGTAGAACCATTTAACTTCGCCGGTGGTGGCATCCACGCCGACCTGGCCTGAGGTGTAAAGGCTGTCGAAGTCTTTTGGCTTGCCGTTCTCGCTGGTGCGCGCCCAGCCGTTCCACGGTGCTGGGTTGCCGGCGCCGACGATGATGGTGTTGGTTTCGGCATCGAAGCTGGCGCTCTGCCACGGTGCGCCGCCGCCCTGGCTCCAGGCTGCAGCCTTGCCAGTGGGTGATTTAGGATCATCAGGCCAGGACGGTGCTTTGACATCGCCAGTTGGGGTGCTGTCTTTGCCATTCATGCGGCCCATGTGGCCTTCCACAAACGGGCGCATCCAGACTTCTTCGCCTGTGTCTGGGTCGCGGGCGAACAAGCGGCCAACCACGCCAAACTCGTCCCCTGAGCTGCCGTGAATCAGCAGGGTTTTGCCGCTCTTCTGGTCTTTTACCAAGGTGGGTGCGCCGGTCATCGTGTAACCGCTGGCGTGATCGCCAAACTTCTTTTTCCACACTACTTTGCCGGTGTCTTTGTTTAACGCCACGACCTGAGCGTCGAGGGTGCCGAAGTAAATTTTGTCGCCATAGATGGCCGCGCCACGGTTAACCACATCGCAGCAGGGGCGGATGTTGTCTGGCAGGCGGTGGTTGTAAGTCCATAGACGTTTGCCGGTTTTGGCGTCGAGGGCGAACACCCGCGAGTAGGAGCCGGTCACGTAGATCACACCGTCATGGACGATGGCTTGGGATTCCTGGCCGCGTTGCTTTTCATCGCCAAAGGAGTACGACCACGCCGGGGTGAGTTTGAACACGTTGTCGGCGTTCACCTGGGTCAACGGGCTCCAGCGTTGGGCATTGGTGCCCATGCCGTATTGCAGCACGTTGTTGGTGGTCAAGTGGTCGTTGGCGATGTCGTCCCAGGTTACCGGGGTGGCCAAGGCGTTGCCGCTCAGGCCCAAGCTGGCGGCCAGCAGTAGACGGTTAACTGCCAGCGCCAGTGGGCGTGGTGAGCTGGGTAAAATTCTTGTTGTCATGGTGGGTTCCCATCGTGGTTGAGAAGGCTGCCGGTCGCTGTATGGCGGCTGACCTGGCGAATCGATAGTGGAACCATGCGGGTGCCGCGCAAACGGAAAAGCACCCGCGCATTGCGGGAAATATTCCCAACCAGCGGCTGAATTAGCCTTGCCTCCAAAGCCCTGCTTTGCGCCGCCCGCAAGCCTTACTACCAAGGGATTAGGCGCGAGCCACCAAAGCAGCATTCGTTGCGGCCTGAGGGCTTTCTAAGATGCCTGTAACTGAGCGGCGTAATGACAGCTCTGCGTGCAGATAAAAACGAGGTCTTCACCATGACAATCAAAAAGAATGGCTTGGCACTGCTGTTGCTGGCGTTTTCGGCCAATCTCTGGGCTCACGGCGATGTAGTGCCGCAGGCAGTGAAAACCGACGGTCTTGAGCCAATAGGCGCGGAGTGGGTGGATGAAAACCCTTATCGCGGCAACCCCCGTGCGATTGAAATTGGTGCCTCCGGATACAACCAGAACTGTGCAGCCTGCCATGGTCTAGAGGCCAAGTCGGGTGGCATTGCCCCAGATCTGCGCTTGTTGGAAGAGGGCGCCAGTGGTGATGAGTGGTTCAAAGAGCGTGTTATTCATGGTGCGGTGCGCGACGGGCGGGTGTACATGCCGAAAATGGCCGACTACCTCAGCCAAGAAGCACTCTGGGCAATTCGTAGCTATCTAGAAAGCGTGCATATCGAGGAGTAATGCGCATGCGCCCGATTCGCCTGCTGTTGTTGCTCTGGCTCTGCTGGCTGGGGCTGTGTGCTGGCCCGGTCCAGGCTCAGGCGCCGGTGCGCAGCTACGACTCGATTATTGCCTCCGGCGTACTCAAGGTCATGCTCTACGAAGATTTTGCCCCCTATAGCTTTGTCCAGGATGGTCAGCCGCGCGGGGTCGATTACGCGGTAGCACAGGCGCTAGCCAAGGGCTTGGGGCTGAGTCTTGAGGTGATCTGGGCAGTGCCGGGGGAGAAGCTTGACGATGACCTGCGCGACTACATCTGGCGCGGTCATTACCTGCGCCCGCAAGAGCTGGCCGACGTGATGATGCGCGTGCCTTACGACCGCGAGTTCGCTTACAAAAGCAACGAATTCGGTGAGCTACTCAACGAGCACGTGGTGATGTTTGGCCCCTATCAGCGTGAGCGCTGGCAGGTGGCCTACGACCAACGCCGGTTGTCGAGTGTGCCCAGTGTGGCGGTGTTTCAGCGTCATCCGATTGGGGTCGAGGTCGACAGCGTGCCGTCGTTTTATCTGTCATCGATCTTCGATGGCATGCTCAGCGCCAAGCTGCATCACTTTACTAATACCCAAGCGGCCTTTGCTGGGATGAATAACGGTGAAGTGGACGCGGTGATGGCGTTGCGCGGTGAGATTGATTGGCAGATCAAACAGGCGGCCAACCCTGCGTTTGCCAAGGCGGAAAACGCATACCCGGACATGGGCAAGCAGATTTGGGACATCGGTATGGCGGTGCATGAAAGCAACCGGCAATTGTCCTATGCCCTAGAGGAAAAACTCGAAGAGCTGATTCTGGCCGGCGAGGTGCGCAAGCTCTACGCGCAATACGGCCTGCAGTACGAAGTGCCGGAGCTGTACCAGGACGCCGAATAACGCACAGAAATGGTCAGAGGTGGGTGATGGAACAGCTCGATTGGCGTTGCTATCTGTTGTTGGCGGTACTGGCCTTGCCGTTAGAGAGCTGGGCTGCGCAGGTTGACCCAGTGAGCTCGGTGATGTGGGAGTACCACCATGCGCGCCTGCTGCATGGTGAGGCGTTTGTCTTCGACCCAAAAATCGTTCTGCAGGCGCCGCCGTTTGCTGAAGACGCCCGCCAAGTCCCGCTACAGATAGATGCCAGTGCCTATGCCGGTGACGTGGTGCGGATGCTGGCTTGGGCTGAGTTGAATCCGATTTCGCAGATTTTTGATTTCCGCCCAGGGCCCACGGTGTTGCCGACGCTGGCGATTCGTATCCGCATCGAGCAGGCCACGCCGATCCGCGTGGCCGTGCAGACCCGCGACGGCCTCTGGCACGTTGGCTCGACCCAAATCGACGCGGCCGGCGGTGGTTGTACCGCCCCCAGCGTGGTGCGCAGCCAACCTGGTTGGGAAGAGCGCTTGGGTCAGGTGCAAGGCCAACGTTTTGCTCAAGCCCAAGACAGCCGTCTGCGCTTACAGATCGCCCACCCAATGGACAACGGCTTGGTCGGTGGCATCCCCGAGTTTTTTCTCAATCAGGCCGAACTGCGTGCGGCAGACGGCACGGTGCTGGCCACCCTTGAGTTGTTTCCCGCGGTCAGCGAGAACCCCACGTTAAGTTTTGATGTGCATGGCAATGCACCGACCGAGGTGTGGCTGCGTGACAACAACGGCAACGAGTTCAAGGCTGAGTTCTAGACCGCGCTGGTCTGCAAGGCTGGCGGTCTGCTGAGCAAAAGCGTTGCCTAGGTTATGCGTTGCAGCGGCAACTTGGCTGCTGTCGGGGCTAATTTATCCGCGAAATACGCAGTTAAAACTGCCCTGCGGCGAGGTGTTTGCAGCACCACCGCTCGCGCCATCGTTCAATCCAAAGCCAAACCAAGAGGTGCCTATGCGCTGGCTGTTATTGCTCACGACTCTGGGCTGCGCGCTAACGGCGCACGCTGAACTGGACTATGGCCTGCAGCCCCGACAGATCGCCGCCGACACCTGGCTGCTGGAAGGGCGCACCGACAACTTTGCTGTGGATAATGGCGGCAATATCGTCAATACCGCATTTATCGTCACCCGCGACGGAGTGGTGGTGATCGACAGCGGGCCATCCAAACGCTACGGCGAGGCTCTGCGCAAAGCCATTAGCAGCGTGACTGATAAGCCCGTGATCAAGCTGCTAATCACCCATCATCACCCCGACCATGTGCTGGGTAATCAAGCCTTTGCTGACGTGCCCATTGCTGCTCTAGCCGGTACTACCCAGTTGTTGCGTGAGCAGGGTGAAGCGATGGCGGAAAACATGTATCGCTTAGTGGGCGACTGGATGCGTGGCACCGAAGTGCTGCTGCCCACTGAGGAGGTAACGGCTGGGCGGCTGACCATTGGCGATCACCCGCTGCGCTTACTGGCTCTGCGCGGGCATACCGGCGCCGACCTGGCGATTCTGGATGAGCGCAGCGGCGTGCTGTTTGCCGGTGATCTGGTTTTTTATCAACGCGCCCTAACCACCCCGGGTACGCCAGGGCTGGATGTTTGGTTAGCGGATATCGCCACCCTGCAAGCATTGCCCTGGAAGCAAATAGTGCCCGGCCATGGGCCACTGGCGAGCACTGATGCACCCTTTGCGCAAATGCTGGATTACCTCGGCTGGCTCGATGATCTGCTGCGCACGGGTGCCGCGCAGGGCGCGGAGATGAACGCGCTGATACGTGCGCCGATCCCTGAGCGCTTTGCGGCGGTGAGTCTTACTCGCTATGAGTTGATCCGCAGCGTCAGCCACCTGTACCCGCGTTACGAACAAGCACGCTTTAAACGCTTGGATTGAGCCGCTGGCAACATCATAGCGGCGCGGTTTAGGTCGGTTATTGCAGACTGAGCTGGTCGCCACGTTCCTGTTGCCAGTCGTCGAGGCTAGGGGCTGCGTTCTCGCCGGCCATTTGATGGATGATCTCGAAGTAATCCTGCTTTAGCGGGTCCTGCATGATGTGTTGGCGTGAGTTGACGCGCACCGCATAGATGTTCTGCACATTTTGGTGATCGAAGGCGCGCCACTGCTGCTGGCCTTTGAGCAGGCTGTAACTGTGATCTTCTAAGGCTGCAATCAACGGTTCGCTGGCCAAGCTGCCGCTACGGCGCACCGCATCGGCCCACTGCATGACGATGCTATACGCCGAGGCCGCAGAGCTGGCCGGGTACTCTTGGTAGTGGTCGATGTAGGCGCGTACAAAGGCCTGGCCGCTGGCGCTGTGTTGCTGCTCGGGTACCTGCCAAGTCCAAGCCTCAGTGCCAATCACGCCAGCCATAACCTTGGGGCCAATCTGCTGCACGATGCTTTTGCTCAGGTGCGGCACGATGATCTGCATGCGCGTGTGCAGCTTGAGGTTATGGGCTAGGCGTAGGGTGCGTTGCAGATCCTCGCCGATCAGTGCCAGGACCAAAATATCGGCATCGCTGGCGGCGGCTTTGTTTAGCGCGGTGATGTAGTCATTGCGCATCGCTGCGTGGGCGGGCAGGGCGCTGCGACCATGTCGGGCGCGGTCTTGGCTGCCGGTGCTGGCGCGCAGTTCAGTTTCAATACTGCGGCCCCAGGTGTCGTCCACCAAGATGTAGTGGTAGCGCTGGCGCGGCATGTTCCAACCGAGGTATTCGCCCAGCACCCGAGCACTCATGCGTGCGCTATTGGATTCGCGAAACAAATAACGGTGACCAGCACTGCCGGTGACTTCGTCGGCGTAGCTCAGGGTGGCGAAATACAGCAAACCAAGCTCGTGGGCGCGCTGACCGGCGGCGATCGCCTCTTCACTGGTGGCGCCACCAAAAATCATCTGCACCCGTTGCGCGGCGAAGGCGTCGACGTTGGCACGCGCGATCGGCGCTTGTGAGGCACTGTCGCGGGTCAGCAGCTGCACGGGCCGGCCAAGCAAACCACCGCCGGCATTGAGGTCGGCTATCGCCAGCAGGGCACCACGGTGTAGCTCCAGCCCCTCGGCTTGGTAATTACCGCTGTGGGGGTAGTTGAGGCCAATTTTGATCGGCTCAGCTAGTAGGTGCATGCCGAAGCAGTTAAGTAGCAGGCAACAGAACACAATGATGCGGGGCATGGGACGTTCTCCTGGTTGGGGCGTCACTGTCTAATGCGGGCGATGTAGCGGGTATGCTCTTTTTAGGTGAGCGGCTTGCCACTTAAGTCGGTCGCGGAGTGCTTGGCGTCGATGGGTTTTAGCTGGTGTGGCCAGCAAACGTCAGCGTGTAAGCGCGGTTTCAGCCGCCCCACGATTAATCGCCACAGTTTCAAGGCATCACGTGATGTGAGGTGGGTGGGTTTTTACAGGGTGCGTCGTAGCGAGTATTGCTACCAACGGATGAGGTAAATCGACCCTGCGAGTAATTGTTGGCAAATGGCTGGCAGCCAAGAATCTGCGCCAGGCCGGGAAAAATTCCCGGTGACAACAATTACCTTGCTGAGGTGTCGCAATGAAACCTACCGGTCTTCGCCAGCCATTCGTGCTCACCGCACTGTGCGCTGCCATGCTTTTGCCTGCCGTATCTGCCTGGGCTGTTACCGACCAGGAAATTCTCAATGATGTAAACACCACCGACCAGATCGTCACCAACGGTATGGGCCTGCAGGGCCAGCGCTACAGCACGCTGACGACCCTCAATACCGACAACATCAAAGACCTACGTCCGGTTTGGGCGCTGTCTTTTGGTGGCGAGAAGCAGCGCGGCCAGCAGGCGCAGCCGATGATCAAAGACGGCGTGATGTATGTCACTGCCTCTTACTCGCGGGTGTTTGCCGTGGATGCGCGCACCGGTAAGGAACTGTGGCAGTACGACGCGCGCCTACCGGATGATATTCGCCCGTGCTGTGACGTGATCAACCGTGGTGTGGCGCTGTACGGCGACCTGGTGATCTTCGGCACCCTCGACGCCAAGCTAGTGGCACTCAATAAGGACACCGGCAAGGTGGTGTGGCGCAAGAGCGTGGCCGACCACAAGGCTGGTTATTCGATCACTGCCGCACCGCTGGTGGTGAATGGCAAATTGATCACCGGGGTGTCCGGTGGCGAGTTCGGTGTGGTCGGCAAGATCGAAGCCTACGACCCTACCAACGGCACCTTGCTGTGGAGCCGGCCGACGGTTGAAGGCCATATGGGCTATGTCTACAAAGACGGCAAGCCGATTGAAAACGGCATCTCCGGTGGTGAAGCTGGCAAGACCTGGCCAGGCGACCTGTGGAAAACCGGCGGCGCGGCGCCGTGGTTGGGCGGTTACTACGACCCGGAAACCAATCTGCTGTTGTTCGGTACCGGCAACCCGGCGCCTTGGAACTCGCATCTACGTCCGGGCGACAACCTGTTCTCCGCCTCGCGTCTAGCTCTGAATCCGGATGACGGCACCATCAAGTGGCACTTCCAGACCACCCCGCACGACGGTTGGGACTTCGACGGCGTTAACGAACTGATCTCCTTCAACTACCAAGAAGGCGGCAAGACCATCAAGGCCGCAGCTACTGCTGACCGTAACGGCTTCTTCTATGTGCTTGATCGCACCAACGGTAAGTTCATCCGTGGCTTCCCGTTTGTCGACAAGATCACCTGGGCCAAAGGTCTGGATAAAAATGGTCGACCGATCTACAACGACGACAACCGTCCGGGTTCCCCGGCGGCGGCCAACAAGGGCAAGAGCGTGTTCTCCGCCCCGGCCTTCCTCGGCGCCAAGAACTGGATGCCGATGGCCTACAGCCAGGACACTGGGTTGTTCTATGTACCGTCCAACGAGTGGGGCATGGACATCTGGAACGAAGACATCGCCTACAAAAAGGGCGCGGCATACTTGGGTGCAGGCTTCACTATCAAGCCGTTGAACGAGGATTATATCGGCGTGCTGCGCGCCATCGACCCGAAGACTGGCAAGGAAGTCTGGCGCCAGAAGAACTATGCGCCGTTGTGGGGCGGGGTGATGACCACCAAGGGTAATTTGGTGTTTACCGGTAACCCGGAAGGCTACCTGCAGGCCTTCAACGCCAAGACCGGTGACAAGGTCTGGGAGTTCCAGACCGGTTCTGGCGTGTTGGGCTCCCCTGTGACCTGGGAAATGGACGGCGAGCAGTATGTTTCGGTGCTCTCTGGTTGGGGCGGTGCGGTACCGCTGTGGGGCGGCGAAGTGGCCAAGCGGGTGAAAAACTTCAACCAGGGCGGCATGCTTTGGACCTTTAAGCTGCCCAAAGAATTGGTGGCCAAGCAGTAAGCTGTTTTCCACTCGCGACACCCCAAAAGGTCGGCATTGCCGGCCTTTTGGGGTTTCTGGCAGGGGTAAAACGTGGGTGATTTATGTACGGCAGTGGCATGGCGCGTGGTTGAGTGCAGAAGCAGCTTTAGCCGCGCATCGTTGCTGGCAGCAACCTTGCCGCTCGCAGCGGGCGGCGCTTGCACGGCCATGCTTGTGCAGTTAATTCGTACCATAGGTTCGACCAAAGCGCTGCAGCTCTACGACCTTTGAGTGATAGCCCTGTGCCGGGTGGCGTTGCTAAATGGCCGCTAAGTCATGATTTCAGTCGCCGAGGTTTGCCATGTCTCCTAGCCGTTTGCCTGTCGTCTGGGTCGTTACCCTGCAAAGCTTGGGGCTGACCTTGTTGTTGTGGGCCCAAGCGGCTAGTTATTTAAACCTGTGGCTGACATTGCTAGTGGCATTGGTGTTGCTGTGGTTGCCGTTGTTGGTAGTGCGTTCGGCGCCAGTGGATCCGGCCGCTGCGCTGGAGAGCGGGCAGATCAATCAGCTCAGCCGCGAATTGTCACAGACCACCACACAAAATGCCCTGTCGGCCGCCGAGGTGGCGTTTGCGGTTAAGCAGTTGGGCGCGCGTTTGCACTCGCAGCTACAGGCAGCCGACAGCATCGTCGGTAACGCCCAGCACATGATTGCCACCGAAGAGCAGACCTCATTGCTCAGCCGGCAGAGCGCTGCAGCGGCCTTGCAGATGCGTCAGAGCAGTGACCAAGGCCTCGCCGTGGTGCAGCAAACCATCGCCCGTATGCAGCAGCTCAGCCAGCGTGCAAGTGCCAGCCAGGTATTGATCGAAACCTTGAGTCAGCGCAGCGAAGACATCCAGCGGGTGACGCAGGTGATCCAGTCGATTGCCAGCCAGACCAATCTGTTGGCTTTAAATGCCGCCATTGAGGCTGCGCGAGCTGGCGAATACGGCCGCGGTTTTGCTGTGGTGGCCGACGAGGTGCGCGGCTTGGCCGGGCGCACTGCCAGCGCGACCGAAGAGGTCGGGCAGATGGTTGCTGATATTCAACAGCAAACGAGCGCTGTGGTGGCGCAGATCCAGCAATTGGCCAGTGAGTTGCACGTCAGTGTGGGAGCGGTTGAACAGGCCGGTGGTGATTTGGCGCAAATCGCCGAGCTGGCTCAGGGAGTGGCGGCGCAGATCGGTGAAATCGCCCAAGGCGCGCACAGCAATCGTGACCAGCTCGCCAGTTTGTTCGCTGCCGTGGAGCAGATGCGTGGCGATCTGGCGCAGAGTGATGCGCATACCCACAACCTCGGCGCTGCGGCTGAGCGTCTGGAAGGGCAAGCCGAGCAGATCAGTGAACGTTTGGCCGCAGTCGCCCTGGATGACTATCACCAGCGCGTACTGGATCTAGCGCGTGAGGGCGCCCAGGCAATTGCCGCGCAGTTTGAGGCGGATATCGAGCGCGGGCGCATCCGCCAGGAGGACTTGCTTGATCGTAATTATCAGCCGATTGCCAATACTTGGCCGCAGCAGTACCGCAGCCGCTTCGATGACTACACCGATAAGATTTTGCCGGCCCTGCAGGAGCCGCTGCTGAGTCGCCATGAAGGCTTGGTGTTTGCCATCGCCTGCACCCCGGATGGCTATGTGCCGACCCATAATCTGGCGTTCAGTGCCAAGCCCACTGGTAATCGTGAACACGACGTGGCCCATAGCCGCAGCAAACGCCTGTTTAATGACCGCACTGGCGCCCGTTGTGGCAGCCATCAGCAGGCGTTGCTGTTACAGACCTACACCCGCGACACCGGCGAGCAGATGCACGATTTGTCGGTACCGATCATGGTCAAAGGCCAACACTGGGGCGGTCTGCGTTTGGGCTACAAGCCAGAGCCGGTAGCCAACACGAGCGCGCGCACGATGCGCATACCGGCCCAGCGCTGAACTAGGCTGAGGCGTTGGTGTGAGCCTTAGACGGCGCCAAGCGCAGACTTAAAAGCATCTACTACCAAAGTACGAAGCCTTCTATGCCATGGGCGCATACCGCCAGGGCAGAGCGGCTGCAAAGATCGACCCATCACCTGCTGCGAATCCCGAGCAGGTACGACCCGCACAGAGGATTTGATCATGATCTACCCACAACCCGGCTCTGCAGACTCCATCCTGACCCTCAAGCCACGCTACGGTAACTACATCAACGGTAAGTTTATCGCCCCGGTTAATGGCGTGTACTTCAACAACACCAGCCCGGTGGATGCCTCGCTGATCGGTGAGTTCCCGCGCTCCGATGCTGCCGACATCGAACTGGCCTTAGATGCCGCCCATGCCGCTGCCGATGCCTGGGGTAAAACCTCGGTGCAGGACCGCTCGTTGGTGCTGCTGAAAATCGCCGATCGTATTGAGGCCAACCTCGAACTGCTGGCCGTGGCCGAAACGTGGGACAACGGCAAGGCGGTGCGCGAGACCCTGAACGCTGACGTGCCATTGGCCGCCGATCACTTCCGCTACTACGCCGGCTGTATCCGTGCGCAGGAAGGCAGTGCTGCAGAAATTAACGAACACACCGCCGCTTATCACTTTCACGAGCCGCTGGGCGTGGTCGGCCAGATCATTCCGTGGAACTTCCCGTTGCTGATGGGCGCCTGGAAACTGGCCCCGGCCTTGGCTGCGGGTAACTGCATCGTACTCAAGCCGGCCGAGCAGACGCCGCTGTCGATCACCGTGCTGCTGGAAATCATCGGCGACCTGTTGCCGCCGGGTGTACTGAACGTGGTGCAAGGCTTTGGTCGCGAAGCCGGTGAGGCGTTGGCCACCAGCAAGCGTATCGCCAAGATCGCCTTCACCGGCTCCACTCCGGTGGGCTCGCACATCCTTAAGTGTGCTGCTGAGAACATCATCCCCAGCACCGTGGAGTTGGGTGGCAAGTCGCCAAACATCTTCTTCGAAGACATCATGCAGGCCGAGCCGAGCTTTATCGAAAAAGCCGCTGAAGGTCTGGTGCTGGCGTTCTTCAACCAAGGCGAAGTGTGCACGTGCCCAGCCCGTGCGCTGGTGCAGGAGTCGATCTACGACGTCTTCATGGTTGAGGTGATGAAGAAGATCAAGCAGATCAAGCGTGGCAATCCGCTGGACACCGAAACCATGGTCGGCGCTCAGGCGTCACAGCAACAGTTCGACAAAATCTTGAGCTACATGGAAATCGCCAAGCAGGAAGGCGCTGAGCTGTTGACCGGCGGCGGCGTTGAGCGTCTGGAAGGCAATCTGGGTAGCGGCTATTACATCCAGCCGACCCTGCTCAAGGGCAACAATAAAATGCGCGTATTCCAAGAGGAAATCTTTGGTCCGGTGGTCAGCGTCACCACCTTTAAGGACGAAGCCGAAGCCTTGGAAATTGCTAACGACACAGAGTTCGGCTTGGGTGCCGGTCTGTGGACCCGTGACATCAACCGTGCCTACCGCATGGGCCGGGCGATCAAAGCCGGTCGCGTATGGACCAACTGCTACCACCTGTACCCAGCCCATGCCGCGTTCGGTGGCTATAAGAAGTCTGGCGTCGGCCGCGAAACGCACAAAATGATGCTCGATCACTACCAGCAGACCAAGAACCTGTTGGTGAGCTATGACATCAACCCACTTGGCTTTTTCTAAGAACCGGCTCGCGAGATCGTCAACAGGTTCTACGTAAGATGGTTGTCCGGCGCGTTCACTCCAGCGCGTCGGTCTGATTATGCGATGCCCTCCGGCAGGGGATCGGCGCACGGCAGGTGCTGCAGGTTACCTTGCATATATCGCAACGCGGCTTCGGCCGCGTTTTTTATTGCCAGCAAAAAAATCAGGATTCATGCGGGTTGCTGAGCTTGGTTCAATCTAAGTGTTTTCGCGCTATTGAGCGCCTGAGGTCGAACCTATGACGCCAGACTATGCTTGCCTGTGCGTCAGCGCGCTGCCGATGCCTACCAATGCCAGCCCGGCATCCTCCCAAAGTACCATTCTGTCTGCGGCTCAGCAGGCGCATAACTAGCAGTGCCGGAATTCACCGGCTGAACAACATGTGGACTAAACCCGCCTTCACCGATATGCGCATTGGTTTCGAAGTCACCATGTACTTCGCCAATCGTTGATCCGCTTTGCCCCGGCTCTGCCGGGGTATCTCATTCGGAATTCTTTATGCATATCCAGATTCTCGGTTCTGCCGCCGGTGGTGGTTTCCCCCAGTGGAACTGTAATTGCCGCAACTGCCGCGGTGTGCGTGACGGCAGCGTGCGTGCACAGCCGCGCAGTCAGTCGTCCATCGCCCTGAGCGACAATGGCGTGGACTGGATTCTGTGTAACGCCTCGCCAGATATTCGCGCCCAACTTGAGTCATTTACGCCCTTGCAGCCGGCGCGCAAGCTGCGTGATACGGCGATCGGCGCAATCATTTTGTTGGACAGTCAGATCGATCACACCACCGGCTTGCTGACGCTGCGCGAAGGCTGCCCGCATCAGGTTTGGTGTACCGAGATGGTGCATCAAGACCTCAGCAGTGGCTTCCCGCTGTTTCCCATGCTTAGCCACTGGAACGGCGGCCTGCAGCACAATTTGATTGAATTGGGCGGTGTGCCGTTTCAGATTCCGGTTTGCCCCAATTTACGTTTCACCGCCATTGCTCTGCGCAGCAGTGCGCCGCCGTATTCGCCGCATCGCGGCAACCCGCATCCGGGTGACAACATTGGTCTGTTTATCGAGGACCTACGCACCGGCGGCAGTTTGTTCTACGCGCCGGGCCTGGGGCAGGTGGATGAGCCGTTGTTGGCTTGGATGCAGCGCGCCGATTGCCTGCTGGTGGACGGCACACTGTGGCGGGACGACGAGATGCGCGTTTGCGACGTGGGCGACAAGCTTGGCAGCGAGATGGGCCATCTGCCGCAGAGCGGCCCCGGTGGCATGATCGAGGTGCTCAATGGTCTGCCTGCCAAGCGCAAGGTTTTGATTCACATCAACAACACTAACCCGATCCTCGATGTCGATTCGCCTGAGCGTGCACAGCTTACCGCCCTTGGTATCGACGTGGCGTGGGACGGCATGAGTATTCAGCTGTAAGGAGCCCGGCCATGAGTCAGATTGCCATGAGCCCTGCCGAGTTTGAGCAGGCGCTGCGCGCCAAAGGCGCCTACTACCACACCCAGCATCCGTTCCATCAGGCGATGTACGCGGGCATCGCCAGCCGTGCGCAAATCCAGGGCTGGGTGGCTAACCGTTTTTACTATCAGGTGAGTATCCCGCTTAAAGATGCAGCGATCATGGCCAACTGCCCGGATCGTGATACGCGTCGTGAGTGGGTGCAGCGCATTCTCGACCACGATGGCGCGCCAGGTGAGGAGGGTGGTATTGAGGCTTGGCTGCGCTTGGGCGAGGCCGTAGGGCTTGAGCGCGAGCAATTGTTGTCCCAAGAGTTGGTGCTGCCGGGGGTGCGCTTTGCGGTCGATGCCTACGTTAATTTTGCCCGGCGGGCCAGTTGGCAGGAGGCGGCCAGCAGCTCGCTGACTGAGTTGTTTGCTCCGCAGATTCACCAATCGCGGCTGGATGCTTGGCCGCAGCATTACCCGTGGATTGATGCCAGTGGCTATGACTACTTTCGCAAACGCCTGAAACAGGCACGCCGCGATGTTGAGCATGGCCTGCGCATTACCTTGCAGCACTACACCACGTTGGCCGCCCAGCAACGCATGCTGGAAATCCTGCAGTTCAAGCTGGATGTGCTGTGGAGCATGCTGGATGCCATGAGCATGGCTTACGAGCTGGAACGCCCGCCGTACCACACGGTGACCCAGAACCGCGTTTGGCATCGGGGGATTGCCTTATGAGTGACGTGACTATCGAACACGTTCCGCACCTGCGTCGTGGGTTTCGTTTGCAGTGGGAGCCGGTGCAAAACTGCCATGTGCTGCTCTACCCGGAGGGCATGATAAAGCTCAACGACAGCGCTGGAGAAATTCTCCTGCAGGTCGATGGGCAGCACAGCGTGGGGCAGATCATCACCGAGCTGTGCGAACGCTTCCCCAATATGCCGGGGATCGATGAAGACATTCTGGCGTTTATGGAGGTGGCCAATGCTCAATACTGGATCGAGCTGCGCTAGCGTCGAACGCCAAGTACCGCCGGCTGGGCCACCGCTGTGGCTACTGGCTGAGCTGACGTATCGCTGCCCATTGCAGTGCCCGTACTGCTCTAACCCGCTGGACTTCGCCCAGCAAGGTGCGGAGCTGACTACCGCTGAGTGGATTGAGGTGTTCCGTCAGGCCCGCGAGCTGGGTGCAGCACAATTGGGCTTCTCCGGCGGTGAACCGCTGGTGCGTCAGGACCTAGCGGAACTGATTAAGGCCGCCCGCGACCTTGGCTATTACACCAACCTGATTACCTCGGGCATCGGTCTGACCGAAGCACGTATCGCCGAGTTTGCCGAGGCTGGCCTGGACCACATCCAGATCAGCTTTCAGGCCGCCGACGAGGAGGTCAATAACCTACTGGCCGGCTCGAAAAAAGCCTTCGCACAGAAGCTGGCGATGGCCCGCGCAGTCAAGGCGCACGGCTACCCGATGGTGCTGAACTTCGTCACCCATCGGCACAACATCGACAATATCGAACGCATCATCGAGTTGTGTTTGGAGCTCGAAGCCGACTTCGTCGAGCTGGCCACCTGTCAGTTCTACGGCTGGGCAGAGCTTAACCGTGTCGGCTTGCTGCCCACCCGCGAGCAGCTGCAACGCGCCGAGCGCATTACCAACGAGTGGCGAGCCAAGTTGGCGGCGCAGAACCACCCGTGCAAGCTGATTTTTGTCACCCCGGATTATTACGAGGAGCGCCCCAAAACCTGCATGAACGGCTGGGGTAATCTGTTTCTCGACATCACCCCGGACGGCACCGCCTTGCCGTGCCACAGCGCGCGGCAGTTGCCGGTGCAATTCCCGAATGTGCGCGAGCACAGCATTCATTACATCTGGCACGAGTCTTTCGGCTTCAACCGTTTTCGCGGTGATGATTGGATGGCGGAACCCTGCCGCTCCTGCGATGAGAAGCATAAAGACCTCGGCGGCTGTCGCTGTCAGGCCTTTATGCTCACCGGCGATGCGACCAATGCTGACCCGGTGTGCAGCAAGTCGCCCCATCATGGCGTGATTCTGCAGGCGCGTTTAGAGGCCGAGCAAGCCCACGCGGGGCCGCAGGCGTTGCAGTTTCGCAACGACAAAGCCTCACGCTTAATCGCCAAGGGCTGAGCGTGCCGGAGTCGACGCCATACGGCTTTTGGTCGAGTACTTGGAGCAGTGCTGACGCCGCAGCTGCCAGTCGTGACTTTGCCGAGCTACGGGTGGGGTTTGGCGGGGTACTGTGGTCGCAGTTTGATCCGCAGGATGGTCGTACTTGCTTATGGTGCTGGCGTGATGGTCGGGCGCAGTGCCTGACGCCCGCCGCGTTTTCTCTGCGCAGTCGTGTGTATGAATATGGCGGCGGGGCTTTTTGTGTCGGCGCCAGCGGCGTGGCTTTTGTTAACGAGGCTGACCAACAGTTGTACTGGCAGAGCCTGAGCGGAGTACCTCGAGCACTGACGAAGCGGGCCGATTGCCGTTACGGCGACCTGCAGTTTGATCCTCAGCGTCAGGCCGTGCTGGCACTGGAAGAGCAGCATGGCGCGGCGGTACTGCACCGCTTAGTGCGCATCTACCTGGCTGATGGTGCGCGCCAAGTGCTGGCTGAGGGGGCAGATTTCTATGCGGCGCCAACCCTCAGCGTCGATGGCCAGCGCTTGGCCTGGATCGAGTGGGACCGGCCACAGCAGCCTTGGCTGGCAACGCGCTTGTGTGTCGCGGCGCTGGATGCGCGTGGTGCCTGCCAGCGGGTCCAGGTGTTAGCCGGGCAGGGCGCAGACGAGTCACTGCAACAGCCATGTTTTGATGCGCACGGGCGCTTGTTAGTGCTCAGTGATCGCCAGGGTTTCTGGCAGCCATGGCGCGAGGATGCTGCTGGGCGGTTGCAGCCGCTCGCCAGTGCTGCGGCTGATCATGCCGCTGCGCCGTGGCAACTGGGCGCACGCAACTATGTGCCGCTAGGTGATGAACAAATATTGCTGACTTGGTGGGCGGCGGGCTGCGGCGTACTGGCCGAAACCAGTCATAACGGCCTGCACCTGCCGCTGGCCGTCGACTACAACCGCTTTCGCCAGTTGGCAGCGGATAGCGAACATTTTTACCTGATCGCCGGCTCCAGCGATGGCCTTAGTGCAGTGCTGGCCATCAACCGGTATAGCCGACATTGCCAAGTGTTGGCCGGTGGCGAACGGCTGCTGTCGGCTATGCAGGTGTCGCGGCCGCAATCATTGTGTTTTGCCACGGCGGATGATGAGGCTTGCTATGGTTTTTTCTATCCGCCGCACAATACGGCCTGTCATGCCCCTGCGACGAGTAAGCCGCCATTATTGGTGTTTGTGCATGGCGGCCCCACCTCGGCGTGCTACCCGACATTTGATCCGCGCATCCAGTTTTGGACTCAGCGCGGCTTTGCCGTGGCAGACCTCAACTATCGTGGCAGCAGCAACTTTGGCCGCGCTTACCGGCTGCGTTTGCAGGGCGGCTGGGGGGCTGTTGAGGTAACGGATGCCGAGGCGCTAGTTGGTTATCTGACTGAGCGTGGCTGGATCAACCCAGCGCAGGCGTTTATTCGCGGTGCCAGTGCGGGTGGCTTTACCACTCTGTGTGCCTTGGCTTTTGGTCGGATATTCGCCGGCGGAGCCAGTCTTTATGGTGTCAGCGACCCGCTGAGCTTACGGCAGAAAACCCACAAATTTGAAGGCGATTACCTCGACTGGCTACTCGGTGATCCGCAGCAACACGCTGAACGCTACACAGCACGTACGCCGTTACTGCATGCTGAAAAGATCGTCGTGCCGATGATTTTCTTTCAGGGCGGCCTTGATGCGGTGGTGTTGCCGGCGCAGACCGAAAGCATGGTGGCGGCATTACGTAGCCGCGGCCTTGCGGTGGGCTATCACTGCTATGCCAACGAGCGTCATGGCTTTCGTCAAGCGTCTAATCTGGCCCACGCTTTAGAGGCCGAGTTAAGGTTCTATCAACAGATGTTGTCGAGTTGATGCTGCGCCTGGCAGCGAAGCACAAAGCCGCTGCGGATTACATTGCGCGCCTATTGCAGTAGGCTGCTGGGTATCTATGTCCAACAACAATAACAGGCCGTTGTATGAGCCATGCTCTAAGCCAATTGCGTAAATTTGTCTCACCCGAAATCATCTTTGGCGCTGGTTGCCGACACCATGTAGGCAACTATGCGAACAACTTTGGCGCGCGCAAGGTACTGGTGGTGTCCGACCCTGGCGTGGTTGCTGCTGGCTGGGTTGCTGATGTTGAGGCCAGTCTGCAGGCGCAGAATATCGAGTACTGCCTGTATACCGACGTGTCGCCCAACCCGCGAGTTGAGGAAGTCATGCTCGGCGCGGAAATCTACCGTGCCAATAACTGCAACGTGATTGTTGCCATCGGTGGTGGCAGCCCGATGGACTGTGCCAAGGGCATCGGCATCGTAGTTGCGCACGGCCGCAGCATTCTTGAGTTCGAAGGGGTGGATACTATTCGTGTGCCTAGTCCGCCGCTGATTCTGATCCCGACCACCGCTGGCACCTCAGCCGATGTGTCGCAGTTCGTGATCATCTCCAACCAGCAAGAGCGGATGAAGTTTTCTATCGTCAGCAAGGCAGTAGTGCCGGATGTGTCGCTGATCGACCCGGAAACCACCCTGAGCATGGATCCGTTTCTCTCGGCCTGTACCGGTATTGATGCGCTGGTGCATGCCATCGAAGCGTTTGTGTCTACCGGCAGTGGGCCACTAACGGATACTCACGCGCTGGAGGCTATGCGCCTGATCGGCGGTAATCTGGTGCAGATGATCGCTACTCCGCAGGACATCGCCCTGCGCGAAAAAATTATGCTCGGCAGCATGCAGGCGGGTTTGGCGTTCTCCAATGCGATTCTCGGCGCGGTGCATGCCATGTCGCACAGCCTTGGTGGTTATCTCGATCTGCCCCACGGCATGTGCAACGCGGCCCTGGTGGAACATGTGGTGGCGTTTAATTACCACTCGGCACCGGAGCGTTTCCGTACGGTCGCAGAGACTCTGGGGTTGGACGTGCGCGGTCTTAATCACGAGCAGATTCGTCAGCGCCTATTCGATCATTTGGTGGCGTTTAAACAGTCTGTGGGTTTTAACGACACGCTCAAGCTGCACGGCATCAGAGCTGCCGATATTCCCTTCCTGTCACGGCATGCCATGGAGGACCCGTGCATTCTCACCAATCCGCGCGCATCCAGTATGCGTGATGTCGAGGTCGTGTATGCCGAGGCACTCTGATGAGGCCGAGCCATTGCCGGCCGATGCGTCAGTATCGCGTAACGATGCGGCACTGGCCGGCTTACTTGGGTTGGGCAGTAACTCGGCGCGTAAAAGCCATTACCCAGAGCTGCTCAGCCGCTTAGAAGAGCTGGAAGCCGAGCGTAATCGCTATAAATGGCTGTTCGAGCACGCCGTACACGGCATCTTCCAGGCTAGCCTGACGGAGGGTTTGCGCACCGCTAATCCAGCCTTGGCACGCATGCTTGGCTATGACGACCCGCAGCAGGTGCTTTGGGATTTAAGCGACCTGGCCACCCATTTGTTTGTCGGTGGCGCCGCAGAACTTGAGCATATTCGCACCGTGCTGGTACATGAGCCCGGGCTATTTGGCTACGAGACACAGTTGCGGCGCAAGGACGGTAGCATCATTGATGTGCTGATGAATCTGCTTCTTAAACCCGACGAGGTAGGGCTGTTCGAGGGGTTTGTCGCCGACATTAGCGAGCGCAAACATGCCCAGCAGCGACTGCAAGCCATGAATGAACAGCTGGAGCAGCGGGTCAGTGCACGCACGGCGGAGCTGGAGTTGGCCAATCTGGAATTACAGCAGCAAATCATTGCTCGCGAGCTGACAGAGCAGGCGCTGCGCGAAGCCCGAGATGCTGCTGAAGAGGCCAATCACAGCAAAGACAAATACCTAGCTGCGGCCAGCCATGATTTGCTGCAACCGTTAAATGCCGCGCGCCTATTGATCTCTACATTGCGCGAGCGTTCGTTGCCGGCCGCAGAGAAGTATCTGGTCGAGCGCAGCCATCTGGCGCTAGAAGGCGCCGAAGACTTGCTCACCGACTTGCTGGATATTGCCCGCCTGGATCAGGCGGCGATTCGGCCGGATATCGAGGTTTACTCATTGGCCGAGTTGCTCGGCCCGCTGGCGTCGGAGTTCCAGCCAGTAGCTGACGCGGCGGGGCTGGTCCTGCACGCGCACATTCCTAACTACAGCTTGCGCACTGACTTGCGCCTGCTGACGCGTATTTTACGTAACTTCCTTAGTAATGCTTGTCGCTACACCGAGCGCGGCGGGGTGCTGCTAGGCGTGCGCAAACGCGGCGAATTTCTTTGGGTGCAGGTGTGTGATAGCGGTCGCGGTATTGCCGAGGACCAGTTGCGAAACATCTTCCTCGAATTCAATCAGCTCAACGTCGGCCGCGCCGCTGAACGTAAAGGTGTGGGATTGGGGCTGGCGATTGTCGAGCGTATTGCTGGGATTCTCGATTGTCCCATCGAAGTCCGTTCGCAGCTGGGTCGTGGCTCCGTGTTTAGCATTCGTATTCCCTTGGCAGTAACCCGTGAGCCGCAGGCATTAGTACCAGCATTACGCCCAACCTTGGCCGACCTTTTGCCGGGACGGCGCCTACTGGTACTCGACAATGAATTGAGCATTCTCCACAGCATGTCGGCGCTGCTTGAGCAGTGGGGCTGCGAGGTGCTGACCGCGCGGGATCAGGCCGAAGCATTGCATGCACTAGACGGGCGGGCACCGGATGTGATTCTGGCGGATTTTCATCTCGATCATGGCGTCACTGGTTGCCAAGTGGTGCAGGCCTTGCGCGAGCATTTTGGCCAACCACTGGCGGCGGTGATGATCACTGCCGACCGCAGCGACCAATGCCGCGGAGATTTACAGCGATTGGGCATGCCTTTGCTTAATAAACCAGTAAAGCCCGGCAAACTGCGCGCGGTTTTGAGTCAGCTTTTGAGTGGTATGCCAGTAACGTTTTAACGTGGAGAGTCGAGGTCACTGGATCCCATGATTCGCCATTTTCAAGCGCAATCGGGCGATTGGGTAGCGTCAGAGTTGGTTAAAAAGCCAGTAATTGCTAACTAAAAGCCGGACTCAATCGTCAGAGTCGGCTGCTCGAAATTTTTTAGGGCCTAGGTCGTTCATACCCTGGGTCTGAGTCTTTTCTGGGCGGGCGCTTTGGGCTAATGTGGCGGCCCTGTTTTGGAGTCGTCCATGCCGCGTGTCATCTGGTCCCTGCATGCTTATCAGTTGATCGAGCCCGATGAGCAGCTTGACCTGTTCGCCTGCCGCGAAGTTCGCGTGCATTTATTGGCGCGACAGCTTGAGTTGGGCGGCTTTGCGGATCGGACTTTGTGCGGTGGCTTACTGCCGGCACAGCCGCAGCTGATTGTTCTGGAAAAGCTAATGCTGCAGGACAAGCGCTTATGCAAGAGCTGTCATGCGGTGCTGCAAGCCCAGCGACGAGGTGAGCGTTCGCTTTGGTCTGATGCTTGATGTTGGCTTGGCACATGCAGGGCAGTGTACAATCCAAGGTCATTTTATTTGCTTGCCACGCCAAGGATTCCCGGATGTTGTCCCGTGTCCCCCTCGTTCTTCGTTCGTTATCGCTTGCCGTTTCGTTTGCGGCCGGTTCCGCTGTAGCTCTGGAACTGCCTTTGCCGCCACCCGGTGAGGATATTGTTGGCCAAGTGCAGGTAATCAAAGCCAAGTACGAAGATACCTTTGCCGATCTCGGCAAGGCTAATGACTTGGGTTATACCGAGATGGTTGCGGCCAACCCTGGCGTAGATGCTTGGCTGCCGGGTGAAGGTTCAGAAGTAATCCTGCCGACGCGGTTCATCCTGCCTGCCGGCCCGCGTGAAGGCATTGTGATCAACCTTGCCGAGTACCGCCTGTATTACTTCCCGAAAGGGCGCAATGTGGTTTACACGTACCCGCTTGGTATCGGTCGTGAAGGCTGGGGTTCGCCGATCACCAATACGTCCATCATTGCCAAGACGCCGAACCCTGCTTGGTATCCGCCCAAATCTATTCGTGAAGAGCATGCTGCTGAAGGTGATCCGTTGCCGACCGTAGTAGCTGCCGGGCCTAATAACCCACTCGGGCCGTTCAAATTCACTCTGGGTACTCCGGGCTATCTGATTCATGGCTCGAACAAAAAATTCGGTATTGGCATGCGCGTCAGCCATGGCTGTTTCCGTATGCTCAACAATAACGTGCTGGAGTTGGCGGGCATGGCGCCTGTAGGCACCAAGCTGCGCATTATTAATGAGCCGTATAAGTTTGGCGTGAGTGGCGGCAAAGTTTATCTAGAGGCGCATGCGCCACTGGACGATCACGGCGAACCATCGCTAGTCGACAAGCACACTGCGGTGATCAATGCACTGCTCAAACGTGACGACCTGGTTGGCAAGCTGCGTTTGGACTGGGATGTGGTGCGCGAGGTGGTCGCGGCTGAGGATGGTTTGCCGATCGAAATCGCTGTACCGGAAAACGCTGTAGCCAGTAGCACTTTGCCGTTGAATTGATCAATACGGCTTAGAAAAAACCCTCCGCGCATTGGCGTTTGGAGGGTTTTTTATTGCCTGATGATAAGCATTGCTAAAACGCAGGCAATAAAAAAGCCGGCCCGGAAAACCGGGTCGGCTTATAAGTCTCGAAAGACTCTTACTTCTTGGAAGCTTTTTCCAGCATACGCAGAGCGCGCTCGTTAGCTTCGTCAGCAGTTTGCTGAGCTTTCTGGGCAGCAGCCAGAGCTTCGTCAGCTTTGCTGTAAGCTTCGTCAGCACGAGCCTGAGCGCGAGCAGAAGAATCTTCAACTGCAGTTACGCGAGCTTCGATTTCTTTGGTGTTGCTGCAACCAGTGGCCAGAACAGCAGCCAGAGCGATAGCGGACAGCTTGAATACGTTGTTCATGTGTTTCCCCTTAAGGTGGACTTTCCATAAAAGCAATTCCCCGAGCTCGGAGAATTAGCCGG
>RCMZ01000532.1_pt1 | contig 38239 bp, 38 predicted proteins | sample 2041141 | NCBI WGS metagenome assembly RCMZ01 (sample SAMN09708263, study PRJNA481090) | Wastewater metagenome, whole genome shotgun sequencing project. | biome: sewage; isolation source: Davis station wastewater (DW) | place: Antarctica: Davis Station | collected 2010-03-01 | reverse complement strand
CGCTTCGGGAGGTTAGCTCAGGGGTAGAGCACTGCATTCACACTGCAGGGGTCGCAAGTTCGAAACTTGCACTTCCCACCAAGAATTCGTTTAATATCAAAGGCTTACACTTATCTAGTGTAGGCCTTTTTTGTTTGGTACGGGAAAAGTACGGGAAACAGTCTCGGACCAATGTGGACGATGCTGGACAACGAGAGGAACGCTGCGCTGGCGTTGCGATCCTGACGGCGGCGTGTTCAGGAGCGGTTAGGCGCGCGCGGTAGCAGGAGACCATCTTGAGGCGGCGCTGTGGACGATTCCAGTGCAGAGCATGAAGGCCGGCCGGGAGCATCACGTGCCGCTGTCCGGTGAGGCGCCTGCGCTGCTGCGCGCATTGCCGCGTCAGGGGAACGTCATCTTTTCAGGTCGCAAGCGTGGCACGCACTTGTCGGAAATCAGTTTGACGGCAGTCTTGCGCCACATGCAGTTTGACGACATTACCGTACATGGTTACCGATCTTTGTTCCGCGACTGGTGCGCCGAGGCGGCAGCCAATACCTTTTCGCGCGAGGTATGTGAACATGCGCTGGCGCACCGCTTGCCGGACAGCGTGGAAACGGCCTATAGGCGCGGCGATCTGTTCGATAAGCGTATCGTGCTGATGCAGGCATGCACTGACTTTTGCACCATTCCCCCGCCGCCTGCTGTCTAAGGGGGCTCGCAGGGACATCCTTACGCAGGCTGGCGCTTGGCGCGCCTGTTTAAACCAGTCGCACCCACCGTTTGCATCGGAGGAGCCTGTCTTGCAACAGTGACAGGATGCCGTGCGGCAACGCACGCCTGCATCCAGTGCAGCACTTCACTCTTAAGCCAGGCCGATGAGCGGCCTTTGAGTTTTACCGGGGCTGGGAAGGTGCCATCCTTGATGCCTTCATAAATGCTGCTGCGGGATTTCCCGCAGGTGGCCAGCACTTCAGCCAAGCGGATGAAACGCTCTTCATTGAGCGTTGGAGTTGCGGGTGGCTGTTGGGTGGACGGAAGTGTGACTTGGGTCATGGTGCGCTCCTTTTGCTCCTCAGCGAGTGAGATAGGATCGGTGCCACCATGGCGACAATGATTCAGATCGGATCGTTGAGGTCGTGTCGCCAGCGGCGGTGTGTCGACATTGTATTCACAATCATTATTCCGAAAATACGTAGTCAGTATCGATGGCGCATACGTCCAATGCAACTGGAATCGGGCGGGTATATCGACTAGATCAAAGGTGTTTGCAGGTGGCGGCCACAAGGGCATTTGATGGTCTGCGCAGTTTTAGCTGCTAAAAATAGGTGTATGCAAGTGCACCGGTTTAATCTAGATCAAGATGGGAGCAGCTGTGTCGCGCAACTATATATGCTGTGTTTCAGCGTGGCGATGCGTTGCGCGCAACAGATGAGGAGGTCAGCATGGCTGACATTATTCAGTTCCCAGCCGTTACCAAGAGCAAGGACAAGGCATTCTTGCCTGCTGCAATTGGACGGCAATTTGCGTCACAGCCATCGGCAAATGGCCCTAGCGTACGGCAGATAATATGGGTTCTGACCGTGCTATGCTGGCCAGTGCTGCGCTTCATCATGGTGTGCGACGTGCTGTTCCAGCTGCTGCGCGCGCTGGTGCTGTGGGATACGCCTGGCGCGCATGCCGGATGGACCTTCCTGCTGCACTATGGCTTCTTCTGCTACCTGACCTGGTTCGTGGCATATGGCAAGCCGGACAAGCCGCGATGAGGAAGGCATCCGCGCCGCCGGATGCCGGCAGCGGCGGCGCGCCGGACGGTAGTCCGCTGGCGCTGCCGCTCGAGCATATTGATGAAGACCCGCTGCAGCCGCGCTCGGCCGAGAATCCGGGCTTTACGGCGCTCAGCCTGGCCGAACTCGCTGCCTCGATCCGCCTGCGCGGCGTCAAGACGCCGATTTCCGTGCGCCATCATCCCGAATGGCCCGGCCGCTACATCATCAATCATGGCGCGCGCCGCTACCGCGCATCGCGGCTGGCGCAACTGGCGACCATACCCGGCTTTATCGACGACGACTACAGTGAGACTGACCAGGTGGTGGAAAACCTGCAGCGCAACGAGCTGACGGCGCGGGAAATCGCCAACTACATCGGCCGCGAACTGTCGAAGGGATTGAAGCGGGGGCAGATCGCCAGCAACATCAGCAAGTCCGCTGCCTTTGTGACGCAGCATGCGGCCCTGCTGGACTTGCCGGAACCCATCGCCCTGGCGTTCAACGAGGGCAGGGTGCGCGACGTGACGACCGTGAATGAACTGGTGACGGCCTACAAGTCGCAGCCGGGTGAGGTAGCGGCCTGGCTGCGCGAGGGCGAGCCGGAGGTGACGCGCAGTGCCGTCAAGCTGCTGCGCGCCTTCCTGGGGGAGAAATTCGGCCAGGATGCGCTGCCAGCCCTGGAGGTAGAAAGGGAGGCGGCCGCGCTTGAGGCAACTGCCGCCGTGGCTGCCGGACCAGGTGGTGAGGCATGCCGCCGTTGGCGCTGTACTGGCCTCGTGGTGCTGCATCGGCAGCGCGAGGGCATCCTGTTGCTTGGACGCCGCCCCAGCGCAGCAGGACGGGCATGGATACGTCAGGAGGATGGCGTCGAAGTGGACATCGCCCTTGCCGAAGTTCAACCGATGAAGCTGCTCGATGCTGGCGAGTGATGCCGTGCGGCTGGCTAGCGTACCGCCAACCCCGGACCGTTGGCTAGTTGCTCAAAGCGCCCGATGCTGTCCAGCACTGCGTCGAGTTGAGGGATATTGCCAAACACCATACCTGTCATCGCCGCGTAGTCCCGCCGGAGAGCGTCACGCATGGCCAGGTCCGGCACCAGCGTAAACGTGCCAGGGTGGGCGATGTCGAGCCCCAGATCGGCGCTGCCGAAAAATAGCCTGGCATGCTGGGCGCAGTCGATTGCCAGCGCGTGATCGGCCTGCCACTCGGCCGCAAGCGGTGCCTGCAGCAGCTGATGCACATCGTAGTAATGGCGCGAAACGCGCTGACCTCCGTGCCGTAGCTCGCCGCGACGGTCATGCCACTGCCGCAGGCCGTGCAGGATCATGATCTTGTCCCAGAGCGTGCGCTCTGGCTTGACGGTGATAACGTTGTTGACGGTCAAGTCCAGACTGGGCACGTCGTCAGCCACATACGGCCTGACCGGGACTGCGACATGCGGGTCGAGCGCCGATTTTGCGCCTGCCTCTATCTTCACCGCCGAACGGATGTAGCCGCTGGCGCTTCCCGTGACCGCCGGATACCAGAATAGGAGGGTTTGACCGTCCTTGTCATCGGGATCGAGCTCCAGTCGGTAGCGGCCGCCAGGAATGCCGGTAGCGGCCAGATGCGCGAGTTGCGCCATCAGCTGCCCTGCAATGTAGGCCTGGCACGCTGCACGGATCGCGTCCAGGCGTGCACGGCGCTTTTTCCCGCTCAGCGCATCGAGGTCGGCAACCTCTGCGGCATGCCCCAGGTCGTCGCGGAACACCGTGATGTCAATGTCTTCGGAAAACCGCGTGATCAGGCCGAACGCCTTGGACAGCGAGGTGCCGCCCTTGAAAAGCAGCCGTGGCCCGCCAGGCGCCAGGCCATTGAACAGTGCATCCAAGGTCCAGCAAACCCAGAAGTCCTTTTCCACGTTCTGTACCGCCGTGCCCAGACGGGCGGCTGCGCCGAGAAATAGGTCCCGCCGCTCTTCATCGCTGGCAGTGATGACAGTTTGGAACGCCTGGTTCAAAGCGGGTCTCCTTATGTGGCCGTGGGCATGCCTGTCCTGGCCGGTTTTTTGGCGCCCGGTGGCGGATGGGGCGTTTCCGATGCCAGCCGAGGATCGCAGCCAGGCAGTTCGCGCACCAGGCCTTGCATCCACGCCGGTAGCATGTTGAAGCCGTGGAGCAGATCCTGGCGGATCGCGGCGCCATGTGCCGGGTCGGCCAGCACCTTGCCCAGCTTGCCGAGGATGTGTGGGCGGCCAGACGGCAAAGTATCTTTCAGCCAGTACAGCGCTTGCACGACGCGCATGGCTGGACGCCCGGCCCAAAACAGCCGGCTGGGAGCGGTCTGCTTGAACTCGATGGTCATGTTGTCCAGTTGAATTGCGCGGCGGCGGCTGTCCGTATGGATAGTGACGCGCGCTGGCACCGCATCCGTCAGGCCGAGATCATTGGCGGCAGTCATGCCATCGACCAGTAGACGCAATTGATCCCGGCGGGCAATGGCTTCCGTTATCGCACGATAGTCCGGTGCCGTCGGCCGACTGGTCAATCCGCTCATCCTGGGCCTGTCATACAGCCCCCGGTCGACGCGGCGCAATTCTCCCGCCTGCACCATGCGCTGCAGGGTCTTGTCGATGGCATCGCGCTTGCCTAGCTGGCTGAAGTCCGTTGGTACCCAGACCTGTCCCGGCTTCGATGCATCGAGCAGGGCGGCGACGCGGGTTTTGAGTTCGGACATGCTTCCTCCTGTACGCTATTTATATATCTTTTTCCGGCATTGAGCAAGAATTTGTCCGAAAAATGTAGTTTTATTTCGGACATTTGCATCTCTTTTGACTGGGTGGAAAATTGGCGATTTTCCTGTGCCCATGCCGGTCATGGGCCAGAAACGGTCTCTATTTTTTCGCCAATACCGAGTCTTTGCAGTAGATCAAAGTCAGTAGGAATAGAAAGAATAATATTATTCCTACTTTATCTGCCGCGGAGGCGGTCATGAACCTGTCGAGTGAGCTATATGAACGCATCTGCATGGCAGCTGATGCCCTGCATGCGCAGGGAGGCGGGGCAGCGTTTCCTACTGTCGATGCAGTGCGCAAGGCGGCCAAGGTCAGCATGAACGACGCCAGCGCAGGCATGCGCGAGTGGCGCCGCGCGCACACAGTGCAAGCCGGCATGGCTGCCACCAGCGTGCCGGAAAAGATCCGCGAAGCAGGGCTGGCTGCCCTGGCCGGCATATGGAACGAGGCCCAGGGCCTGGCCGGCGAGTCGCTGCGCATGGCGCAAGCCGCATGGGAAGCCGAACGCGGCGAAGCAGAAACGCTGGCGCGGCAGATGGCCGATGCCTATGAAGTGCTGGAGGCAGAATTGCGGGGCTGCCAGGAGCAGCTCGCCAGTTCCCGCAGTGCTGCACAGGCACTAGCGAAGGAGAGGGAAGGCCTGGCCGCAGGCTTGGTTGAAGCGCAGGCCGCCGCCGCACTGGCAGCAGTGCGTGCACAGGAAATCGAACGCCGCGCCCTTGAATTACGCACAGAACTCGACCATGCCCACCAGAACGTGGCCCAGGCCAGATCCGAGCTGGCGCAGGCGCATGCGGACTGCGCAAACGAATTGAAGGAAGCCAGGGCGGAGGCTGCGTCCCTTGCCCGGCAGGGTGCGGGTAAGTGAAGCAGTTTCTGAGGTGGATCAAGCGGGCAACGCCGCTTGATGTTGCCCGCATCGCGTGGGTTTAGCTGCCCAGCAGAAAGTATCGAGCCTTAAAATGGCCCATCGCCGAACGAATCGGCCGCTGTCACGTCCTACCGATAAACAGGAGCGTATTGATGAAGCAAAGAGTGCTGGTGATGAACGGGCAGCGCCTGCTGCAAAACGAGCAGGGCGGGCAGTGGGCCACCAGCAAGGTGGACAAGGCAGGGGCGATCAAGCCTGGCATCTACGATATTTATCTTGCGGGTAATGCCGACAAGGCCAAGACGTATGCCGGCGTCATCGTGCACGCCGATGGCGCCAGCGTGTACCAGCAGGTTGGCAAGACATGGCGTTCTCAAGAACCAAGTGCAACACCTTTGTCCTGTAAGGTGTCGGCATGTCGAACAGCTATAAACATTTAAGCACCCAAGAGCGGGCCGTGGTCATGACCATGCGCGATGACCAGTGTATACTCAGCACATCACATTGCTACAAGCACCAACTATCATTGTTAATTAACTCAGTGTTGCGCTTGCTGTTTGAAACCTAGTCATCGAATCCCGTAGTACTTCCTGATTACAGAAATACGCGAATTATCTTGTCGAATTGAATGAAAAGGAGTTGGGGTGGCTCATCGGTCGGCTATTTGACACGCAACCTCGATACGAAAGCGAATTGATCAGCGCTTCCTTAGGTCATCGATCACGGAAATAGTTCTTTTAGGCCGCTTTGTTGAGTATTGTTTACGGGGCCGGTGCGTATTTCATACGTCGATACGCACTTGCGATTTGTGCTAAACGTGACGGCCTTCCAACGCCTCTTCCCATCGGATGATTTGCAAGGACTCGGTCTAGACTTGTGCTTAGAAGTCCCACCAGTAGCACATCGGAACTGTCATCTTCCAAAAGATCTACCTGACGTTGCTCATTTCGCATAAAATCTTTTAGGGAAGCGAATTCTCTCCTTGATGCCATTGCCAGAGACTCCCCTTGGCCCATCCGAACAGATTGAGTTATTGCTTCTGGCGTCATCATTTCAAGTTGAGTTAGTTCTTCAAATAACTGCCCAGCGTTTGATGAGAAACTAGGTAATCCAAGCTCCTCACGCATGCGCGCAATAAAATCATAGACATCTGCGAACGGACCAGTACGCGACATCAGGCGGCTCTCAGCCTCCTGCAACAACCGTTTTATTGTAATATCTCCGGCCTTAGTTAAAAGGCCCAACTGGTCGATAAATTCTTTCTCTACGGCCGATAACTGACCACTTAACGGCTTATACTGTAAATCGTGTTCAATTTCATTGAAAACGTGAGCTAACAAGCTGCATACCTGAATTTCGCAGGTTGTTCCACTAAGATTTTCATTTGGTCCAATCAGAATGTCATCCGCTAAAAATACCTGGCAATGCGTTGCTTTATAATGACGCCCTGGCTCATTTCGATCCTTTACGTCGACGCGGGGTTGAGCATTATCTGGTCCAGAGAACTCCTTCCGAATTTCATCGACCACCATTTCGCGATCAGATTCCAAGTATGTTGCGATTCGAACTCCGGCCAAGTCGCTGATCTGTTGAAAGACCTGCTCTACAGAATCGAATCTGTTGCGGAATATTTCTTTACGCAACTTTTCTACAAAACTTTTAGGATTTTTTGCCCGCCGTTGCACAGTTGCGCGAACCGTCAGCTTCTTCTGTACGATGTCTAGACACTGTTCGTAGACAACCTCTGCCATCTTTGTGTATCTATCGATTTCACGAACATAGCGCTCTTGGCATTCCAGAATTTGTTGGTCAGTTAATGGCATTTTGATGGATGTATAGCGTTTACAGGTATGTAAAAAATGTCCGCAAGTGGCCGAACTCGGCCAGCATCGCCTAAGGATATCATGTTGCCAATCTGAAAAATACGCAGAATTTCACATACATCGGAAGGTGCGGTGGCAAAAACCATCTACGCCATGTGCCTTCGTGATCAGACCAAACGCTTTGGACAGCGAGGTGCCGCCCTTGAAAAGCAGGCGGGGCCCGCCACGCACCAGGCCATTGAACAGCGCATCTGAGGTCCAGCATACCCAGAGTCTTTTTCCACGTTCTGCACCGCCGTGCCCAGGCGGGCGGCCGCGCCGAGAAACAGGTCACGCCGGTCTGCCTCGCTGGCGTTGATGATGTTGTGAAACGCCGGATTCAAAGCGGGTCTCCCTATGGGGCCGTGTGCAATCCAGTGCTGGCGGTCTTTCCATGGCCAGAAGGCGGATGCGGCGTTTTCGATACCTTTTGGGGATCGCAGCCAGGCAGTTCGCGCACCAGGCTTTGCATCCATGCCGGCAGCATGCCAAGGCCATCGAGCAGATCCTGGCGGATGGCGGCGCCATGTGCCGGGTCGGCTAGGACCTTGCCGAGGATGGCGGCCAGGTCAGACGCCAAGGTATCTTTCAGCCAGTACATCGCCTGCACCACGGGCGTGGCCGGGCGTCTGGCCCAGTACAGCCGGCTGTGTGGCGTCTGCTTGAATTCAGTGGTCATGTTGTCGAGTTGAATCGTGCGGCGGCGTGTGTCGGTATGGATGGTGACGCGGACCGCCACCGCATCGGTCAGACCAAGATCATTGGCGGCCGTCATGCCGTCGACCAGCTGGCGCAATTGATCCCGGCGTGCAATCGCCTCGGTGACCTCGCGGTAGTCCGGCGCGGTGGGCTGTCTGGTCAGACCGCTGAACCGGGGCCGGTCATACAGGCCCCGGTCGACGCGGCGCAATTCTCCGGCCAGTACCATGCGCTGCAAGGTTTTGTCGATGGGGTCGCGCTTGCCAAGTTGCCTGAAATCGGTGGGTACCCAACCTGTCCCGGCGCTGACGCCTCGACCACGGCGGCGATGCTGGCTTTGAGTTCGGGCATGCTTACCTCCTGCACGATATTGATAGCTCTTTTTCGCACAAGGAGCCAGAAATGTCCGAAAAATGTGGTTTTATTTCGGACGGAGGTGTGCTGCCATCCCCGCTGGCACGCAGTCGAGAGCGGGGTACTCCTGTCTTACGTCGTACATGCATTGATCGTCGAAATAATGTCCCATTGGCCACTTCTTACAAGGTAGCCTGGATGATAGGTTCTGAACGTTTGCAGAGGAAGCTGGAAATGCTTCAGCATAGACGTTTTTTCGGGCGCATAGTTCTCAAGGTTAATTAGCTCGACTCCCGGAAACTGTGCGTAGAGGTGCTCATTGTAGTTCGGGCCGGTGAAGAAAATCACTGAGCTGGGAGCAAGTGCTTGAATTTCAGAACGTAGCAAAGCCGCCCCTTGCTCTCGTATCAGTGTGGCTTCTTCCAGGCTCCCGTTTTCAACCACACTCCCACCATCGAGCGACATCCTGAAAAGGTTAGTCCAGAGCACAGCAGTTTCAGAACCGTCTACATCCTCGCCCAAAGATGATCTCACGCTGCGATAGGCTCGCCAAAATGGACTGTTGTAATTCTCGGGCTGATGTCTGGCGAACTCAAAGTCGCGATAACCAGCAGTGAGCGCAGCGACGCTGTTCGGTGTGGACTGGAAGTCCTCGAAGGTCATAATGGGCGTTTCAAGTTCTGGAAAATAGTCACCCGGGTGAAAGTCCCAACCAAGGGTCTCCTGTCCAACGACCAGTACTCGCTTGGTAGCGTTCGCCCACTTCTCTGGAACGTTCAGGAGCAAGGGCGGCGATGCGCGTTTGGCAAGCTCCGATGACAGGGTGGCGCTACTTTTAAACTGTTCGTACAGGCGGTTTAGTTCTTCCTGAATACCTTTTTTGCTCTGCATGCTATCGCCTCTGTCTATATTGTTTCAAACTGCTTGGTCGCCTATCGGCGAAGGATAAACAAGGAGGATTGCAATAAATGCATCTCCTGGATGCATTCATCGAATCGCGAATTTTTTCCTTGCTTGATACTATATTCTTCAGCTGTCTGCGACGAAAGCTGTCGCAGAGAATCGTTTACGGCAATTTTCTGCTTTATTAATTCGCAAATATAATATCAAAAATAGTCTATTTTTGGAAACTTTCAATTCTTAAAAGATTGTAACTTTTATTAAGGCCCGGGAGAGATTGGATTGTCAACTAATCAATAGTCGCTGTTAAGGCAATGGCATATGCTCAAACACATTCCGCGCGAGCCCAGCAAAATATCGTTTGCTCAGCTGTGTGAACGTCTGGTTATGGAAGATACGTCGTAACTGCACGCACAGTGCAGCGCGATTTGAAAGAGTTGATGGCGGTGTTTCCGCTGGTAGTTGACGACGGCGACAAGCCTTTCGGCTGGAGTTGGCGGCGCGAAGGCGGTGGATTTAGTCTGCCCGGCATGTCGGTACCCGAAGCACTGACGCTGACGCTGGTTGAGGAGCACTTACGCAACCAGTTGCCGCCCAACACGGTTGATGCGCGGAGATCACACTTTGAGTCGGCTGCGTGCACTTTGGGAACGGTGGCCAGCAATACGCCGTCGAAGTCCTGGCTGGGCAAAGTGCGTAGCATCGCGCCCATGCAGCCCTTGCTGCCACCGGTCCTGGATAATGCTGTACGTGAAACGGTGTACGGCGCACTGATGCAGGATCGACAGTTGTCACTCAGTTATAAGAAGCACGATGCGGCGCAAACTGGTACTTATCCCGTAGTGCATCCGCTGGCCATCGTGCCGCGGGGCGGCATCATTTACCTGGTTTGCATGTTTGCCGATTATGCGGACGTGCGCATGCTAGCGCTGCATCGTATGCAGCAGGCCGAAGCGCGCTACGAACCAGCCCGAAAAAGTCCTGGCTTTGACCTTGACAGCTACGTTGCATCGGGTCAGATTGGTGTAGTGACTGGGGCGCCTGTGCAGTTGCGGGCGATTTTTTCGCGTGCGGCAGGCGAACATCTGTTCGAGACGGCATTATGCCGCGAACAGCGTCTCGATCCAATGCATGGCGATCGCTTGCTGATGCAGGCCATTGTGCCGAATACCCGGGCGTTGCTGTGGTGGTTGCTGGGTTTCGGCGATGGCGTCACGGTGCTGGAACCCGCTGAACTGCGCAATGAGATTGCTGGCATGGCGCGCAATATGGCCGCCGCGTATGCCTGAGTTAAACGTGGCGGCACACTGAACGATGGTTGTACGGAAGGGTGCGACGGCAAACGTCGCAAGGCGCGCTAGCATTGCTGCTCCTGCTTTTGGACACTGATATGAGCCCCTTCACCGCAGACGAACACCTGGCTATGTTTCCCTCCGCACGCTGGGAGCACCACGCTTTTTCAGATGGGCCCATGCGACAGGTCTTGATGCACGTGGGAACCGACCTGCGTGCAAGTTCAATCGGACAGTCAGGCTGCACAATACGGGCTTGTGCCAGGATTATGCTGTCGGACGGCAGCTTGCTCGGCCTCTTGCTGTCAGGACCGCTATCGTCGCTGTGGCCGCTATTGCACGCCGCTGCTTTGCTGGCCACGACGCATCATGCCGTATTCGATTCCAATACCTTGTCTGCTACGCTGGCAGCCCATGCCGGTGGCATGCGGATTGCCTTGGAGCACGATGCGAGGATATTGCCCAGCCCTGTGGTGACGGCGGGCCAAGTCGTGCGCTTGCAGCGACGCATTGGACTGCATGCTAGCAGTACGCCCGTTGCGCTGTCTGCCTGGATGGAGGCACAGTTTTCCTGCGAGCATAGTTGGCACCATCCCGCCGTCGAGGCATGGTTGAGCGTACTCGATCCAGCTGCCTTGGCCTATGTCTGCGATGACGGGGCCCTCGGTCGCGGCGTAGCGCCGTCCCGTCTGGCCGTGTACAACTTTCTGGTGGGGCGCCAGGGCAGGTATTGCCGAGAACGCATACAGGCGGTCAGTGTGCTGCCGTGGCTGCTGCCAATTCTGGCCACTGGGGCGGACGACTGTATCAGCCAGGAAGCTGTGCAGATTTGTCGCGCCATCGACGCGAGACAACCTTTGTTCCAAGCCGTCGCGAGGGTTTTTGATGTGCCGCGCGAGACGGTGCGCTGGCTTGGGCGAGCCGCTTTGCCAGGTAACTGGCACCTGGACCCGCGGCGCCTGCGCGGTCTGCTTGCATTGCTGTCCTGGCTGCCGATCAAATGGCGACCCGGCACGACAGCGCAATTTGAAATGCTGGTCGCACTCGGTAATGTGGTGGATGCGCCACTTGATTTCCACGATACAAGCCTGCCTCATACCCCGGCACAGCGGTCGCGCCGCACTGCGTGCATGAGACGCTGGCTGGCCGATGCGGCCAGGCCTGGCATGGTGGCGAAACGGCAGGGGGGCTTGTCTACGCTACAGCGGGACGCGGCCGATGCCGCCGACTTCTTGCGCGCTTTGCTTGCCGGCGCCATCGTGGAGATGCCGGGACGCACCGACGCTGCCTGCGCACTCTGGGTAATGGACTGGTGTGCGGGTGTCAGTATGCACCGATTGCTGGCGCTTTCAGAACAATGGCACATGGCGGCTGTGCAGTCTATCGACGAGGGCTATGACGAAAATGATGGTTCGGTCTCGGGCGCCCAGAACTGGCCGGCCGTGCTTCCATACAGCTGGCTCTTTGAGGACCGCACAGTAGTGGAGCTGACCAGCAGCAGTGACTTGCTCGCCGAAGGACGTGCGTTGCAGCACTGCGTTGCTGGCTATAGCTACCGTTGTGCGCGTATGGACAGCATTATTGTTTCAGTCCGCAACGCTGAAGGCTGGCCATGCTCCACTGCAGAGCTATATCTGACGGAACAGGGCATCGTCACTGGGCAGCACAGTGCAATATCCAATTCAGCGCCAGAAGCGGAGTGCGAACGCGCTATCGCTGCTCTGGTACGTAGTCTGAATTCGGCGAACTGTGCAGCTCTGCTGCAACGGCGCCGGACGTTCCAGCGTGCGCATGCGCAGCGCCACGATAGTGAGCAATATGTGGCTCGGCAGCATATAACTGCAACAACTCGTCGAGCGGGAGAATTGGCTTGGCAACTAGCGCTGTCATGACGCTGAGAGGGCATATCTGTCACTTGGCTGAGAGTTAAAAATTGCAATTCATTGTGTGCAACGCTTCGGGCGCCGCAGTGGCAGAGAACTTCGCATAGCTTGCTATCTTAATCGACATGACTTTGAAGTGCGTCAAGGACCAATAAAATAGGAAGAATAATATTATTACTCTTATTATCAGGAAGACCGTGGAAGTTTTCATGAACTTATCGGCGGAACTCTATGAACGAATCTGCGCAGCGGCAGACGCCCTGCATGTGCAGGGAGGCGGGGAGGCGTTTCCTACCGTGGATGCGGTGCGCAAGGCGGCCAGGGTCAGCATGAACGACGCCAGCGCAGGTATGCGCGAATGGCGCCGCGCGCATACTGTGCAGGCCGGCATGGCCGCCACCAGCGTGCCCGAAAAGATCCGCGACGCGGGGTTGGCGGCCCTGGCTGGCGTATGGAGCGAGGCGCAAGCGCTGGCGGGCGAGTCGCTGCGGCTGGCGCGCATGGCCTGGGAGGCCGAACGCGGGGAAGCGGAAACGCTGGCGCGGCAGATGGCCGATGCCTACGAATCGGTACTGGCTGAACTGCAGGCATGCCAGGCCCAGCTCGTCAGCACGCAAGGCGAGGTGCGGGAACTGGCGCAGCAGAAAGATGTGCTGGTAACCGCGCTTGCGGAAGCGCAGGCCGCTGCCACGCTGTCGGCCGCACCTGCGCAGGAGATCGAGCGCCGCGCCCAGGAATTACGCACTGAGCTCGACCATGCCCATCAGGCGACGGCCCAGGCCAGGGCCGAACTGGCGCAGGCTCACGTGACCAGCCGCAATGAAATCAAAGCACCCAAGGCAGAGGCGGCGGCGCTTGCACGGCAGGGAGCGCGCAAGTAGCAGCATCCGCGTGGAGAGGCCTGCCAGGCCACGCGGTCGTTGATGCAGGCCGTATCGCCTGCGCATGGCCAGCCCCGGGTTGAGCCGCCGGTATTAAAATGGCGGGCTGCGGAGCGCATTGTCCGCAACAGGTATTGTTCAACAGGAGCGTATTGATGAAGCAAAGAGTGCTGGTGATGAACGGGCAGCGCCTGCTGCAAAATGAGCAGGGCGGACAGTGGGCCACCAGCAAGGTGGACAAGGCCGGGGCGATCAAGCCCGGTATCTACGATATTTATCTGGCGGGGCCCGCCGACAAGGCGAAGACGTATGCGGGCGTCATCGTGCATGCCGATGGCGCCAGCGTGTACCAGCAGGTCGGCAAGACATTGATCAAGCACGCTGCCAGCGATTTCGCTAGAGTACCTGGAACGGGTATCGATACCAGTGTCAGCTATGAGGACGGCCAGGCGCATAGCAGCAGTGCCAACGTCAAACAGGGGCGCAAGCTGAGCCGTTAAAGTATCGCTAACATATAGGCGGCAGCGCAGGCAACGTCTAAGCTCGCATCATCGAATCACGGCGTTTCAAGACACATCAGAAATAGTGGTGGTTAGGTAATTTTGGATACAACGATAGGTTAACGTGCTGCCATCTGCCGTTCGTAGATGGTGGGCAGCAGATTGTCCAATGCTGAATTGATGTGCTTGAGGCTGTAGAAACCAACGATGGAATCGGCGATATCGGCTTATGCTGCGGCATGGTTTGCATACTGTAGTTGTCAGACAGGTTCTGTAGCACCCCTGGATGAATCGTATGGTCACGTTTCCAGCAGCAGTTGCTGGAGTACTACTAGTAACTCATTCAGCCCGATCCCAGGCGATAATGGCAGGGCACCTACGCGATGCTCGGCGCGAAAAGCGGGCTCCTCTAGCCAAGCTGCCTCGCTTGTCGACGGGATCAGCAACAAGGTCAGATCGGGCGCGCGTCCATTCCAGCGCAGGCAGTCGCTGTAAACATGCGCCGCCTCCATGGCACCTAATACGCTGGATCTGGCAACACAGTATTTTGGATCGAACACGATGAAACGCTCGCGCCCCGCGATATTACAGGTAACCACGATATCGGGCCGACGTTCACGTGAAATGCTGTAGTGCGGCGCAGTCTTGCCTTTTTTGTCCATCGCCGGAAACGTTTTTTGCAGGTGTGTTGTCACGGTGAGACCATCAGCGATGCCGATGTACTGTACCCGATCAGCATTGTCGCGATTGCTAATACGCTTCCACGATAGCGCCGGAAAAAGGGCACGCAACGAATCGGCCACACGCAGGAAGCACCAGCGTTCATAAATTTCCCAAGTGGGACTGATCGCCAGCATCTCTCCACTTTGAGGGCCATCGATACCCGATCGCAAGATTCTCCATCCGTGCCGATATGCGATGGCATACAATGGATGGCCTGCAATGACCGTCAGGCCAGCGGCAGAGACCTCGGCGCGTCGTACCGATGTAAACGGTGCACTGCGGCACTGGCGGTGCAGTGCCTGTTCCAGCTCACCAAGCAGTTTCACACGGTAGTCCAGTCGCGGTGCTGCTGGTGTACGGAACACTGTCGCAGTCTCGTCAGTACTGGCGTGTTCCAGATCTGCACGTACTTTGCGTACCCGGGCTATCACCGCGCGTAGCAATGCCAGCAGTGTTCGATGGGCCGGAGTGTCGAACTCTTCACGCGATATCGGTACGTTAAACAGCAGGCTTGCTTGGGTCGCTGGCGGAGCGTCTACTCCCAGTAGCGCCGCTAACATTTGAGGCTTGCGTGCCATGCTCCTGACGCTGTGTTGATCGAACCGACGCACCCGATGCGGTAGCACCAGCTCACGATGGCTATGTAACCGTGTCAATGGACGGACACATAACTGTCGTATGGATTCCAGTAGCAGTGGCAGGAATGTCTTGATGCGGCCATATTCAAGATAAGGATTCGTGTAGTCGCCTTCCGCACCGATGGCAGACTGTGCTGCCTCGGTACCGAACAGGAGCTGCGGATCGGCCGTCAGCAAGTCATTGATGATTTGTTCAAAAAAGTCTTGCCCCAGCTTGTCAGGTGCTGGCGTCACATCAAGGCGGTAGCTGGCCAACCGGGCCCCCTCAAGATCTAGCAGTTCAGCCAATACCGTGCCGGCGAAGAACTGGGGCTGCCATTCCCACCGGTGGCGGCCGGCTTCGAGCATGCAGTCAACGACGACATCATCGATTACCAGGACACACGGGGTTCCATGTTCCAGCTCAAGCCGATAGCGGCGGCGTTCCTGAAAACCTCTGGCCGGGATGCCGGACGAACCTACCTCAAAGCTGACGCCCTCGGCGTCGCTGCAGCGCAAGCTATACATTTCGTTAGCGCCAGAAGCGTGCGCTACCGGTGTCGCGCAAGTCTTCACGTAATTCGGCCAACTTGGCCGCCGATTCCTTCAATTGAGCAGTGTTGAGCACACCGTAGGCATTCTCGAACGCCAGTCGCAAGCGCGTGCTGTCTTCACCCCTGAGTTTCGGCAATATCTTGGAAAAGACCGCGTGATCCAATGCTGTGCGTACATCGATCGCGCTGTTTTTGCCGGCCGCAGCAATATAGCCAAGGATGTCGCCGATAGTGCGCCAACCGAAATGCAGTCTGACCGGACGCAGCGCGGCGGTCAGGTCGCGTAGCACGCCTTTAACCAGCGTCACATCCGTACCGTTCATGGCAGTACCAGACCAGCCGGGATAGGCGTCCACGTTGACGTCCCAGAACTCAAGTACCGCAGCACGATCAAGTATTTTGTCGCTCAAGCCATGCGTAGTCTCGTCCATATTGACGGTGCCAATGATGAGCAAATTGGCCGGATAACGCAAATGTGACGGCACACCACCGACATCTTCGTCTATGGCATGAAGCTCGATTTCATCTCCGGTTTCCATGGCCGATAAAAGCGGTGCCAGGTATTGTTCCGGATGTGAAAGGTTCATTTCGTCGAGTACCACGGTATAGGGACGGCTTGGGTCACCGCTGGCGCGTAACAGAAAATCCAAGAAGCCGGTGCGTACATAGGTATCACTGGCCAATGGATTGATATAGCCAAACAGGCTTGATGGGTCGTGCCAGCCCGGTTGCACAGGCACTGTATACAGACCTTGGTGGGGCTGGGGATGGCCTTGCCATAGCGCCAGAGCATAACTACGCGCCAACAGTGTTTTGCCTGCGCCGCTAAGACCTGCCAATACTGCGAAGTGGCGGCGTTCGTTGCTCCATAAGCTCGCATCGAGCCGGGCGATTAGCATGGGCTGGAATACTGCCGAGGTTGGAAACGCCTTGCCGATGTCGGCCAGCGAGGGCCGCCGGAGTGCTTCAATTTCTGCCGCAGATTCGACTGATATTTCGCTCGAAATATCTTGTATGGGCGGCAGGCATTCCGGCTCCCAGTGAATGCGGTCGGCCCAGATTCGGCCGTCGTCGGTGAGAATATACGCACCTTGCGAATTAGATTCAAAGAGCTTTAGCGCATACTGCCAGTCTATTATTCTTCCTGGCATGACGTCCGTCGTCCAACCGGGATTGACCTTTCTTAGCAGCGTCTGCAATTGTGCACGTGTCGCTTGACCTTGACGCAGTGTGTACAGAATGTGATCGAAGCCAAGAATTCGAGTGATCAGCCAGTCAGAAACATCCTCAGGATCAGCGCTGTCATTATCCAGCACGGAGTTACCCCGAACTGTTAGTACGAGACGGTCACCATCGACATTCAGCACCCCCCATTCACCGATCAGCGCGTTCAAGGTGCTGTTGATGGATGTGGGCGAAAGACGTGGATTGATCGAACGGATATGTTCTTTGAAGTCCTCCCTTGCGCAGCCTTCTCTGGCGAATTCCAGCAGGCTGCGTACGGTAGCGAACCAGCCGGTGATGGTCAGCATACTGCGTCGACGCCGATCAGCAGGCATCGGCGTCAGGCGCCCTTCACCAGGTATTTCATCAGGATTGCTTTCGGTTGTCGCGTCAGCCTGTTTGGGGAGTCTGCTCAGCAACAACCAGGGTAAAGTCATGCGTGCAACGCCGCTAGGGTGCGGCGGCGGGTTTACTTTACCGATCACGCTTGCTATGCGATCCAATATTGCCCGATGCACGAGAACTGCATGGATCCGGGGGGCTTGCGCGTCAATGCCCATTGCACTTGCCAATTCACGCAGGGATTTGGTGAACGACAACGTAACGAACTCGTCAGGTAGCAGCGAGGCGAATACGTTATACAGCTTCAAGCGTGGAAACTTGGAGAGCTTTGTCCTAATGTGCGCTTCACATTCTTTGTATAAGTTGACCAGATAAATTGTCCGCTCCGGCCCCGCCGGTGGCAATGAGTCATCGCGTAATTTCCACAGCAATGCAATCAACACTTCATCGGTGTACAGCTCATCGGTTTTTATTGCGCCACCTCGGCCGAAGCTGGAGATCGCTTGACTGGACCATAAGCTGCGCTGGAATGCCTCAGTCTGGAAATTAGCAAACGATGTGCTATTGACATAGTCCAAATGGCGCTGCACGTCGGCCATCCACTTGAGCTGTTTATCGCTGTGTTCACGCCGCGCTTCAGCATCTACACAGCTCCGTTGAAGATTTTCGTCAGATAGCAGTACGGGATTCAAATCAATTCCTCAAAAAAGGTGGATCGCTACCTGAGTGCTTGGTCTGGCAGGCGCTCGGTACAACGCCTGACCATGCGTTCAGATACGATTCATTGCGCACTTATCGCATAAATTACTATATTACATTATTGCCGCAATGAAATTGCATGGTATCTAATCTTCAGTGGATGAATTCACGTTGTAGCCGCTGGCCAAACAAGAGCCAGTGTGTAGTTTTCACTAAGGTATGGATGGTTACACCAGTAAGTAGGCAAGACATTGATCAAGCACGCCGCTGGCGATTTCGCTAAAGTACCTGGGACGGGCATCGATACCAGTGTCAGCTATGAGGACGGCCAGGCGCACAGCAGTAGCGTTAGCGTCAAACAGGGGCGCAAGCTGAGCCGGTAGGGCAGAGCCCGCTGATAGGGGAGGCGGATCATGAAACTATCGATGGAGCGGCCGCAGCAAGGCAGGACTGTTAGCTTGGTCGCGCGGGGCGGCGCCGAGATGCAGGCTGACGCGCAGCTGTACCAGGCAAAGGACGAGCAACTGGAGCAGGCGGCGATGCTGGACGCCGCCCCACCAGACATGCAGTATGGCGCGGCACTGGCGGCGCAGCTCGAGGCCAAGCACGAGCAGGTCGAGCGCATGGAGAACCTGATCGAGTCGCAGGCATCGCGCCTGCAGCGCACGCAGATGCAGCAGCCGGGCTTGCTGGCATTTCCCGCCACGCGCGCGCTGTGGCAGCAGCAGGTGCAGCAGCAACAGAAAACTATGCAGCGCCTGCTGGGCCGCCTGGAACTGGTGCGCGAGGTGCGCGACAGCATGGGCGTGCACGCGCCGCGCATCGAGGAACTGGCTGCGCGCAAGCTGCGTACCCTGCATCCCGGGCTGGCCAGCGAGTGGGATGCGCAGCAGCAGGCGCAGCGCCTGGAAAAGCTGCTGCAGCGGCAGCAGACGCAGCAGGGGGCTGAACGCAGCCACCTGCTGCAGGCCGGACGCGGCTCGCGGCTGGGCCTATCGCAGCACGGCCCATGAGGCCACGGCTGCCGCCAGCATGGCCAGGCAGCCGGCGGCAACATTCAATACCGCGATGGCATGCGCAGCGCGCACGGGACGGGCGAGTTGCAGCAAGGCGCCGTCGATTTCCTGGCGCGCCGCCCTTGCCGCCTGCTGGCCTCCTTCCTGCATGGCGGTGGCCATGGTTTCCCGGGCGGCGGCCAGCGACGCATTGACGATGCGTTCGGCCTTTTCCCTGGCGTCCGTGCTCCAGCGCCGCGACAGCTCCTCCATTTCCTCCTTGAAACGATCCAGCTGGACCTGCTGGGCCCTGGCGCTGTCCTGCATCAGGCGGCTGTTGATGGTTTGCAAAACCAAGATGGGATCGTCGCGCGCAACGGCGATGCCATGTTTCGCGGCAATTTCCCGTAGCAGTTCCTCGGTCTGGTCGCCCATCACAGCACCATCGCAGCATCGAGTTCGCCGTAGACCAGGCGCCGGATGATGCTCAGGCGCTGGCGCGTCATGATCGGCAGCGCGGGCATGGCCAGCGCCTCGTCGAAGGTCAGGCGCTGCTGCAGCATGCCGGCCAGGTCGCGTCCGAAGGTTTCCTTTTTCAAGACGGGCAGCCGGACGATGGCGGACAGGCGTTCACGGTTGGCCAAATAGGTTTTCATTTGCTCGAAACCATTGCCTTCGTGCTCGACCGGCCCCCAGTAGGGATTGAGCCAGGCGATGAAGCGGGTTTCCGGTGGAAACTGGCTGGCCAGGTGGGCAAAGCCGCTGATGGTGTCGAGCAGGGCCTGGCCGCCCGTGATCACGGTGTGCACCACAAGCAAATGATCTAGTTCCGCCAGCAAGGCCGGGATCTGGTTGCTGATCAGGTAGTGCGACAGCGGCACGAAGGAACTGGCGCCGTTGTCGATGATGGCGTCCCCCTGCGCCTGCGCCACCAGGTCGATCAGGGCGTCGAAGCCGCGCGGATTGATTTCGTCTTCTTCCATCAGGTCGATGCGTCGAACCTGCAGCGCCTGGTAGCCATGGAAGGTGGCATTCACGGGATCGGTGTCGATGCACAGCGGCGTGTGGGCCTTGCTGAGCATGTACTGGGCGAGGAGGGCGGCGATCAGCGACTTGCCAACGCCTCCTTTACCTTGCAGCATCATGTGGATATGGGCCATTACAGTAGCTCCTTTTTGTCCGGGATCGGGTTGAAATGGAAGCCGGCCGGCGCTGGCGCCGGCCTGGGTACCACGGCGTCCGGTTTCCCGGATTCCACGCGGGCCTGGCGGGACGCCGGCCGCTGTGGCGCCACGCCTTGTCCAGCCGTCTCCTCGGCCGGTGCGGTGGTTTTCAGCATGCGGTGCACGTGCTTCAGGAACGTGTCGTAGCCGAACGGTACGCGTCCCGAGGCATACATATGGCGCCAGATGGTATTCATGGCAAAGCCTGCCGCCAGTGCGGCGCGTACATCGTCGCTGACGGCGAGGAAGGCGACCAGGTACTGGTCGCGCTTGGCCGGCTTGCTGCATTTGATCCAGTCACTCAGCTGTTCGGCATAGGGTTTCTCCATGGTATTTATTCCCCTTCACGTTGTGCGGAAGATGCACGGTTACATCACCAAACTGGCACGGTTGAACCACCAATCTGACACGGTTGAACCCTGATATGCCACGGTTGGAAGCAGATAAGGCCTTTAAAGGCCTTTTCGGAATAGTGACCGATAAAATCCGCTCCGTTTTGTGCCAGAACAAGGGTTAAATCGAAAGCCTGTCCTACGATTAAATGGCTCGGTCGCCGTGCGGACCGGGGCAGGATAGGTGAAGTTAGCTAACCGGCAGGCCGGTTATCTCTCTTCACGGTGCCTTATTCGCGCCTGCGGCGCTCAACGGACATCCTGCTCTGCGAGGCCTGCGCGTGCCGCGCCAACCGCGAGGACGCCATGCAAGAACCAGGACACGCCACCACCCGCAAGGCCCGGCAGCTGCGCGTGCCGGTGCTGCCAGACGAAGAGGCGCAGATCAAGCGGCTGGCGGCCGCGGCCGGGCTGTCGGTGGCGGCCTATCTGCGCAAGGTCGGGCTGGGCCACCGGCTGCCGGGCATCCTCGACCACCGGCGCGTCGAGGAACTGGCGCGCATCAATGGCGACCTGGGCCGGCTGGGCGGCCTGCTGAAGCTGTGGCTGACCAACGACGAGCGCACTGCCGCGTTCGGCGATGCGACGATCCGCGCCGTGTTGGCCAAGATCGCCGATACCCAGGATGAAATGCATGCCGTCATGCGCGCTGTGGTCCTGCCGCAGCAGGGGCGCGGACTTTAGCCGCTAAAAAATGGCTGCATCGACCGCTCAACGGCAGTCGCAGCTCAGTAGGGGGAGAGCAGCATGATCGCCAAGCATGTTCCCATGAAGGTGGCCAGGAAAAGCGGCTTTGCCAGCCTGCTCGTCTACCTGGCCGATGGGCAGGCCAAGCGGGAACGCGTCGGCTGCGTCACGGTCACGAACTGCCAGTCGGACCAGGCTGCTGTGGCCGTCACCGAGATCCTCAACACGCAGGCGCAGAACCAGCGCGCGCTGTCGGACAAGACATATCACCTGATCCTCAGTTTTCCTGGTGGCGAGGAACCGCCCCCGGCCGTGCTGCAGGCCGTGGAGGCGCGTATCTGCCACGGGCTGGGCTATGGGGCGCACCAGCGCATCAGCGTCGTGCACCATGATACGGACAACCTGCATGTGCATATCGCCATCAACAAGATCCATCCCACCCGCTACACGATCCACCAGCCTTACCGCGACCATGCCACGCTGGGCCAGCTGTGCGCGGCGCTGGAGGACGAGTTCGGCTTGCAGCGAGACAACCATCAGGCGCGGCAAACAGGCGCTGCCAGCCGCGCCATGGACATGGAGCGCCACGCCGGCATCGAGAGCCTGCTGGGACTGGTGCGCCGCGCATGCCATGCGCAGATGCGGGAAGCGGCCTCGTGGCAGGAACTGCATGGCGTGCTGCTTGCGCACGGGCTGGCGCTGCGCGAACGCGGCAACGGCCTGGTGATCCTTGCCAGCGACGGCACGGCCGTGAAGGCCAGTTCCGTGCACCGCGACTGTTCCAGGGCGCGCTTGGAAGCGCGGCTGGGGCCATTCACTCCCGGGCCGGCCGAGGCAGGCGGCGGTGCCAGCCAAACTCGCCAGCCGCTGCGCCTGCCCGTAGCAACGGCCGCACTGTATACGCTCTACCAGGAACAGCAGCAGGATGCTGTCCAGGTGCGCGCTGGCGCCCTGGCGGGTGCGCGCGCACAGCACAAGCGCCTGATTGCCGAGGCGAAGCGCCGGGGCAGGCTCAAGCGGGCGGCCATCCGCATGCTTGCCTGCGGCCCGTTTGCCAAACGCATCCTGCATGCAGCAGCCGCGAAGACGCTCATGGCGGACATCGAACGCATCAACGGCGGCTACCTTGCGGAGCGCCGCGTCATCCGCAGCCAGCACGGCCGCCTTGCTTGGGCGGACTGGCTGCGCACCCGTGCCGGGGCCGGCGATGCGCAGGCGCTGGCCGCCTTGCGCGCACGCGGCGGCAAGCAGGGCCTGGCCGGAAACACGCTGGCCGGCAGCCCGCTGGCAAGTGAGGCAAGCGGGGCGCGGGCGCCGAATGGTTTGCGGCAGGACAGCGTCACCAAGCATGGCACGCTCATCTATTGCGCTGGCGCGACCACGATCCGCGACGACGGGCATAAGCTGAAAATCACGCGCGGCGCCACGCAGGCAGGCCTGCTGCTGGCGCTGGACATGGCGGTATCGCGCTATGGCGGCTGCCTGCATGTCGATGGCAGCGCCGCGTTCCAGGACCAGGTCATCCAGGCGGCGGCTGCCGCGCACCTGGCGGTCACGTTCGACGACGCCGTGCTGGAGCGGCGCCGGCAGGACCTGTTGCGTGCTGTGGGCACGAAGGAGAATCAGGATGAACAGGCAAGACAACCGCGCCGGGGCAGACAGCCCGGTGAAGGCGCAGCGCGACGCGCTGCTGGAGCAGGCGCTGGAGTCGCTGGAGCGCGCGCCGCCACCACGGCCGGCCGCGCAGGCGCCGGACCCCGGCGCGGCTCCCACTCCCAGTCCGACCCTGGCGGCGTTGGAGGCCATCCGCCGCCCGCAGCCAGGAACCGTCTGCGAAAGCTGTCCCAACTCGGTATGGTTCGCATCGGCAGTGGAACTGAAGTGCTATTGCCGCGTGATGTACCTGGTCACGTGGAGCAGCAAGGAGCCGCAGCAGATCAGCGCATGCGACGGCATGTTCCTGGGCGGGGAGGCGTAGCGGACAGGCGGGATACCGGCTCGGCGGCAGTGGATGCTTTCCTCCTTGAGCAGGAACAAACAAGGCCGCTATTGTCCGATATACCGAAATTTGAACGATATGATGGTGTCAAGGGGCCGGCTGTCTTTGCCGGGCTTCGCGAGGCGGGCGGCCAGGTGCTGGCGCTGCTGGAGCGGGGCGCTGCAACGATGGTCCTGCCGGTGAGCGGCGCAGCAGCAAGGCGTTTGCGCACGCTGGCCCCCGGTGATGCCGTCACCGTGACGCTTGACGGCGTCATCAAGACGAAAGGACGGACCAGATGAAAGACAGGTTCAATAATGCCGTCGGCCCCCAGGTGCGCAGCGCGCGGCGGGGCGCCCGCAAGGCCATCCCCGCGCTGGCTGCGCTCACCCTCGTTGGCGGCTTCCAGGCGGCCACCCAGTTCTTTGCCCACGCCTTCCACTACCAGAGCGCACTGGGCTGGCATGCCAGCCAGGTCTATCCGCCATGGGCCATCGTCGGCTGGGCTGCCAGATGGCGCGGCCAGTATCCGGATGCGCTGATGCAGGCGGGCAGCGTGGGTATCAGCGTCGCGGGCGTCGGCCTGATCGGGCTGCTGGTAGCCCGGATGATCTCGGTGAATTCGGCCCGCGCCAGCGAGTACCTGCACGGCTCGGCGCGCTGGGCGAACATCACGGACATCCGCGCTGCCGGCCTGCTGCCTGCGGCGCGCTCGCTATGGCAGCTGCTGGCCGGAAGGCCCCAGCCGGCCAGCGCCGGCGTGTATGTGGGGGCCTGGCTGGATCGGGCGGGCAGGCAGCACTACCTGCGCCACGACGGGCCAGAACACGTGCTGACGTACGCGCCCACCCGCTCCGGCAAGGGTGTCGGCCTGGTGGTGCCGACCCTGCTCGCGTGGCCGCATAGCGCCGTCATCACCGACCTGAAAAGCGAACTGTGGGCGCTGACCTCGGGCTGGCGCCAGAAGCATGCGGGGAGCAAGGTGCTGTACTTCGAGCCGGCCGCCGCCAAGGGCAGCGTGTGCTGGAATGCGCTCGACGAGATCCGCCTCGATACGGAGCACGAGGTGGGCGACGTGCAGAATCTCGCCACCCTGATCGTCGACCCGGACGGCAAGGGGCTGGAGACGCACTGGCAAAAGACCAGCCAGGCGCTGATCGTGGGCGTGATCCTGCATGCGCTGTACAAGGCGCGCGCGGAAGGCACGACGGCCACTTTGTCGGTGGTCGATGCCATGATGGCGGACCCGAACCGCGGCATCGGCGAACTGTGGATGGAAATGATCACCTACAGCCATGCGGATGGGCGCAATCATCCGGTGGTGGGTTCGGCCGCGCGCGACATGCTCGACCGGCCCGAGGAGGAAGCCGGTTCCGTGCTGTCGACGGCCAAGTCCTACCTGTCGCTGTACCGTGACCCTATCGTCGCGCGCAACGTGAGCCGCTCGGAATTCCGCATCCGCGACCTGATGCACCACGAAAGCCCCGTGAGCCTGTATATCGTCACGCAGCCGACGGACAAGGCGCGCCTGCGCCCGCTGGTGCGCGTGCTGGTCAACATGATCGTGCGCCAACTGGCCGACCGCGTCAGCTTCGAGAACGGGCGTCCCGTGGCGCGCTACCGGCACCGCCTGCTGATGATGCTCGACGAGTTTCCCAGCCTGGGCAAGCTGGACATCATGCAGGAGTCCCTGGGTTTCCTGGCCGGCTACGGCATCAAGTGCTACCTGATCTGCCAGGACATCAATCAGCTCAAGAGCCGCGAAACGGGCTATGGTCCGGACGAAAGCATCACCTCGAGCTGCCATATCCAGAATGCCTATCCGCCGAACCGCCTGGAGACTGCCGAGCACCTGTCCAAGCTGACGGGCCAGACCACGGTGGCGAAGGAACAGGTCACGACGAGCGGGCGCCGCACCAGCGCCTTGCTGGCCCAGGTGTCGCGCACTATTCAGGAGACGCAGCGCCCGCTGCTCACGCCGGACGAATGCCTGCGCATGCCCGGTCCCGTCAAGTCGGCCAGCGGCGACATCGAGAAGGCCGGCGACATGGTCGTCTACGTGGCAGGCTATCCGGCGATCTACGGCCGCCAGCCGCTGTACTTCCAGGATGCGGTCTTCCACGCGCGTGCCGCGATCCCCGCGCCCACGAAAAGCGACAAGCTGCACCACGCGCACCGGCCTGCGGACGGGGAGGGCATACGGCTATGAACCGGACATGCGTGAAACTCGGCGCCTGGAGCGCCTCGCTGGGAGCCGCGCTGCTGGTGCTGGGCGTGGCAGCCCACCTGGCTGGCGCGCGCATCAACAGCAGCCATAGCATTCCGCGCGGCTTGTACTGGACCAGTTCTACGCCGGTGGCGCCCGGGCGCTACGTGATGTTCTGTCCGCCCCAGCTGGGGGTGTTCGAGGAGGCGCGCTGGCGCGGCTACATCGGCGCGGGTTTCTGTCCTGGCGGCTATGGCTACATGATGAAGAAAGTGCTTGGCGCGGGCAATGACGCAGTCAGCGTGGCACCGGACGGCGTGCGCGTCAACGGACGCCTGCTTGCGCACAGCGCGCCGCTGGCCGCCGACGGCAATGGCCGTTCCATGGCGCGCTTCCAGGCTGACCAATACATCCTCAGCGAGTTCCAGCTGCTGCTGATGGCGGACGCCAATCCCCGGTCTTTTGACGCGCGCTACTTCGGCCCCGTTCAGCGCATGCAGGTCCGCACGGTGATCGTCCCGGTGCTGACCTGGTAGTACGTCCCATTCTCAACCGCGTAAAAGAGGAGGAAACCGATGAAGAATGCACGAGACAGGCAGACCGGTGGCGCGATGGCTGAAGAACAGGCCATGGCAGCCGTCCTGCGCGAAAAGCTGGGCGACGCCGCCATACCTGGCAGCCGGGCCGAGTTCGCGCCGGATGAAGCCGAACAGGCCGGCTCCTTTGCCGAGGATGCCGTGGATGAACACGATGCGGCGGCAGGCGTCATCGACCTGGCCGATGCCAGCGCGCCGCTGCCCCTGACAGGGAGCACGAACCATGAACGACCTGCCCAAGTCACTGATTGAAACGATCGCCGAGAAGCTGGTGGCGCAACTCAGGGAAGGCACGGCGCCCTGGCAAAAGCCGTGGCAGCCTGGCGAGCCGGGAGCATTCCTGCCATTCAATCCCACCACGGGCAATCGCTACAAGGGCATCAATGCCTTACATCTGATGAGCGAAGGCCATGCGGACCAGCGCTGGATGACCTATAAGCAGGCTGCGTCCGCCGGTGCGCAGGTGCGCCAGGGCGAGAAGGGCACGCCAATCCAGTACTGGAAATTCAGCGAGGAGCAGGGCCAGACGGATGGCGACGGCAAGCCGGTGCTGGCCAGCGACGGCCGCCAGGCGCGCCAGTCCGTCAGGCTGGAGCGGCCGCAGATGTTTTTTTCCACGGTGTTCAACGCGTCGCAAATCGACGGCCTGGAGCCGCTGGCACCACGGCCAGCTGCTGCCTGGGCGCCGGCCGAGCGGGCGGAGCGGATATTGCAGGCATCGGGTGCCATCATCGAGCATGGCGGGCGCGAGGGCCGCGATAGCGCGTTCTACCGGCCGTCCACCGACACCATCCACCTGCCTGGCAAGGAGCAGTTCCCCACGGCGGACAATTACTATGCGACGGCGCTGCATGAACTCGGGCACTGGACGGGGCATGCCAGCCGGCTGGGCCGCGACCTTGGCCATCCCTTCGGTAGCGAGGAATATGCGCGGGAGGAGCTGCGCGCGGAAATCGCCAGCATGCTGCTGGGCGATGAGCTGGGTATCGGCCACGATCCCGGCCAGCACGCGGCCTATGTCGGAGCATGGATACGCGCGCTGCAGTCCGATCCCCTGGAGATTTTCCGCGCCGCCACGGGGGCCGAGAAGATCCAGGCCTATGTGCTGGGACTCGAACAGGTTCAGGCGCCGGGGCAGACTGCGTCGCCGCAGCAGCAGATGCCTGCCGTGGCGGATGCTGCGCCCTTCATAGTCCGCGAGCGGGTGGGAGGCAAGGACCTGTTTTCGCAGTCCTTCGCCACGCTGGACGAAGCGGCATGCTGTTACGTAGCAAAGTCGCAGTCCTTTAACCGTTGCATGATGGCAGCCAACGGGTGCCAGCTTGCTGGCGTCGTGTGGGGGCCGGACGGCGATTTCGAATGCGAGCGCTTTGCGTCGCCGGAAGTGGAGCAGGCTGTGGCAGCGGCCCAGGAACAGCACTGGCAGGAGACCGGCGCGGCCCAGGCAGAGAAGCGCGCGGAACGGGTGGAAGGGGAGACCATCATGAAGGCAGAAATGGAAAATACGGGCGACGGCGAGGTGGCTCTGGCGCGGCTGCAGGTATTGCGCGGTGGCGGCAGCGAGGCCGGGACCGCTCTGGACGCTGCCGCCATGCGACATCTGGGCTTTACCTTGCCGCACGACTGGAACGGCCGCGTGATGGTGCAGGGCATGGCTACCGGCGAGGTGGATGGGGAGCAGCAGGAAGCATCGGCCGAGCAGTTGGGCCTCAGGCCGGAATTCTGGAGCGTCTACGCGCAGCAGGCCGATGGCCGCCACCAGTGGCTGGCCGACCGTGGCACCCAGCGCGAAGCTGCGCAGCTGGCGGGCAGGCTGGCGCTGATCGACGCACACTCCGAAACGGATGAACGCGAGAAGGCCGTGAAACTGGCCCGCCTGCATGAGGAGCGCGTGCGGCGCGACCCCGCCAGCGCTGCGGAAGACCTGGTTGCGGCCCGCGAAGCGCGCAAGGGCGCGGAACTGGCCGCCGTCACCTGCAGCGCGGACCTGCAGCGCCGGGTGGCGCAGATTGAGCAGGGCAGCGGCCAGGCCGCACCGGGCGCCAGCGTGCTGCTTGCCGTGCCATTCAGAGAAAAGGACGAAGCCAAGGCCCTGGGGGCGCGCTGGGACAGGGCGGCACAATCGTGGACGGTACCGCCTGGGGCCGATCCCGCCGTGTTCGGGAAGTGGCACCGGCAACCCGCAGCGGAAGGTGCTGGCGGACAGGAGCCGAGTGACGGTATGCCAGCCGCACCGCGCCAGTCGCGCCAGTACCTGGCCGTGCCATACGGCGAACGCAAGCTGGCCAAGGCGGCGGGCGCGGCATGGGACAAGGTAGCGAAGTCCTGGTACGCGGGAGCGAAGGCGAACATGGCGCGGCTGGCACGCTGGATGCCCGGCAAGGCAGGACTTCAGCAGGGACCCGCCATGACGGCGCAGGAAGAGTTTGCCGATGCGCTGCGCAGCCTGCGCTGCGTGGTGAGTGGCGAGCACCCCGTGATGGATGGACAGAAGCACCGGATCACCGTGGAAGGCGAAAAGCACAGCGAGCATTCCGGTTCCGGCTTCTATGTCGCCCACCTCGATGGCCATCCGGCAGGCCATATCAAGAACAACAAGACGGGCGAGGCGATGGACTGGAAGTACAAGGGCTACGCGCTGGACCCGGAACAGAAGGCCCGGCTGCAGGCCGAAGCGGCTACCAGGCTGCAGGAACGGCAGGCCGCCCAGGCGCAGCTGCAGGAGGAGGCGGCGAGCCGCGTCGTGCGGCAGATGGCCAGCCTGCTGCCGATGGCGCAACCGACGCCGTACCTGGTGTCGAAAGGGCTGGAGCCTACCCCGGGCATTTTTACCGACAAGGCAGGCAAGACCAGCTACATTCCGGCCACCGACGCCGATGGCAAGCAATGGAGCATGCAGTACATCGGCGAGGATGGCAGCAAGCGCTTCGCGCGCGACAGCCGCAAGACGGGCTGCTTCCACGCCGTCGGCGGGATTGAGGCGCTGGCCCGCGCGCCTGCGCTGGTCATCGCGGAAGGCTATGCGACCGCCGCCAGCCTGTCAAAGTCGGTTGGCTTCGCCACGGTGGCTGCTTTTGACTCCGGCAACCTACCGCTGGTGGCAAAGGCGCTGCACGGCCGCTTTCCGGGCAAGCCGGTGATCATCGCCGGGGACAACGACCAGCACCTGGAAGCGACCCAGGGCATCAATCCCGGCAAGGCCAAGGCGCAGGAAGCGGCCCGGCTGACTGGCGGCCGCTTGCTGCTGCCCATCTTTGCCCCTGGCGAGCAGGCGGCCGATCCGAAGGGATACACTGACTTCAATGACCTGGCCAGCAAGAGCCGCTTGGGCATGGAAGGCCTGGACCGGCAGGTGCGGCCAGCCGTGCAGTCTGAAATTGAAAACCGGCAGGCCAATACCAATAAAGATGCGTTGTCTCTTGCGCGGGAACCGCTGAAGCGACGGCTGGTCAGATCCGGACCGCAGTGACAGCATGCGGTTTAAAGCCCATGCTGACGGTTGCAGTAAACAGTAAACAGTAAACAGGAAACAGGAAACAGGAAACAGGAAACGATGGAACGGAGGTCCGAAAATGAATGACTTGCCGATCAAGGACGCGCCGCTGGTTCTTCATGCAGGCGGCGCGCGCAGCCATCCGGATCTGCCATTTTTTGAAGATGGCGATCTTCAGTCATGGGCCAATTGGCTGCGATCGCATCGCTTGGAGGTGATGCGTGTATGGATGGAGGACGATGCACGAGCTAGAGATAATTACGTGAGGTACCTGTCTGGTGACTACGCTGGAGCACTTGCGGCATGGCATCCTGTGTCACCTAATGATGATATAAACTGGTTTATTCTGGCTGTTTTCTATAGTCGGAATGGCCCCTGTACATACTTTGCAAGGGGTATCCCATAAGTGCATTCTAAAATACAGGTTCTGCAGTGTATTTTCATATAACAGTAAATGTTGTTTTATTGTTGTTTAACTATTTATTTAAGTGAAATACACCTGTGCTTGATGTTAAAAGAATAAACTACAAATTTTCTTCTCCATGTTTAACGTCATATGAAATTGCTTATTCATCCAAGTTTTCCATTTAATTTCATGTATTTTGAAAATTCCACCGCGGCTTGGTCATCTACACATTGGACCACGATTGGTAGAAGTGACGTGACAGATGTGGAAATTTTTGAGTACGCATCGTTTCACGGACTAGTAGTAATTTGTGCTGATATTGGATTGCGGAGAATAGTATTTTCATTGCCCGCGGGATGCGCACGCGTTCTTCAGATACGAGGAGTGGGGGTGGAGTTGGATTTCACTTCCTTGAGCAGGGATGTTATGGGGGCTCTTCGGCAGATGAAATGCGAACTGGAGTTGGGGGCAGTGGTGACGTTGACGTTTAGCCAAGTCGGGAAAAGTCTTCGGGCCCTACCGTTCGGTAGACGTGCTGAAATTTCGGAAACGACCGAAATGTCTGTGTTTGTCAGTGATGGATTTCTACCTGAAAGCTTGATGCAGCGAGCGGAATGGCCTGAGGCAGTACAATCCTTGGGTAATCTTTGTATATGTATCAATCGACTGTCGTTAATGCGATTGGGTGATGTCAAAGTGGATGCATTCGATGCACATGCTGCGTTGTGTCTTTTACTTTTTTCCCAAGCTACAACTGGCTTTGAAGCAGCATGCTTACTTGCAGGAACTGGGATGGAGGGGGAGGCAAGAGCGCAAGCGAGGAATTGTCTTGAAGCCGCGATCATATGTTATGCCCATGCTTTCAAGCCGGAACTTGATATTGTGAAGAAGCTCGACGCTGGGTACAGACGTCACTACGTTACTTGGTTGAAGGCACTTAAGGATAATATAGGGCTTTGCGAAGGTGAGCCGCTGGAAGAACAAATCAGCGAAATTATTGCAACTGTCGCCGATTCTGGTGGAGCGTCGATTAACTTGGAACAGCTCGCAAAAGAGGCTGGGATAGCAGGTATATATGCCTTCTTATATCGCCATTTAAGTGCTGAGGGCGGGCATCCGACATGGGACTCACTCAGGAAGTTAGGTGTTCATGATGAGGTAACCGGCAATCTCGTCGGTGTTTCGATACGTCCACGTTTTGAGCGGTTGGGAGAGACGTTGGCGCTTGCTGCGCAGTGCCAACTGGTCGCACTAAAAGGGTTGCAAGTAGCGTTTCCAGATGTGGACATTGACGATATCGTTCAGTTATACGAAAGGTCACTGCATGAGCTTTCAATACAACCTATATCAGAATCAGATGCTTTAAGTGCGAGGCAACAGGGCAGCTAGATGTGAAGTTACAAGAGGATACCCGGACTGGAGTTGAGCCGTGACATCGGGGCCTTGCCTGCAATACCCTGATGTGGCCGGTGCCAGCTGTAGTGATGATTCCATTCTTTGAGCATGTTAGAACGCGCCTGCGAGTTCTGATAGACAAAGCCATACGCCCATTCGCGCAACGCTGATTGACAGCAGCGCCTATCCCGCCAGCGATCATCGTGGCGGCATGGCCACAGTCGGCCTGCTGGCGTGGATCGCGGCCTGCAAATACCTCGACTATCTAGCCTTGTACTGGATCGAACAGATCGCCGCGCGCCAAGGTGTGCAACTGGCGCGCTCAACCTTGGCCGAGTGGATCGGGCGGATCGGCGCGGCCATGTAGCCGCTGGCCGGCTCGCCGAGCTGTTGCGACAACACGCGTGCCTGCATGCCGACGAAACCCCGGTGCGCCAACTCGATCCTGGTAGAGGCAAGACCCGCCATGCCTACCTGTGAGCCTACCGCTCCGACACATTTTTTCAAAAACGAACAAAAAATTATCGGAGACAACTGTCAGGAATGTACAAAGGCATGCCGCCTAGCAGGCGTCTCAAACTCAACCCAGCGGCATGAAACTCGGCATCAATACACCTGACAACGGCGTGGAGATACTCCTTGCTCTGCGCTGACAAATATGTGTCAGAAATTTCGTCCCATAGCTCAGTCATCTCATTCCTAGCTGCCGCCTGCTGGCTGAGCGGACTATTGCTACTTACCGCGATATTGAATCGGCTGGCTGCCCGGAGATAAATTCGAAGAAGTAATTTCAAGGGCTTTAGATATTCATTTCGACGACGAACAAGGCCCTCCCGATTGAGGCCAAAAATTGAAATCGTCGCATCGGCACGGCGCCATTCATCCGACGTTGGGTCGTTCGCAACTTTATCCACCAAGTTCATACCTCCAATTTCACAAAACGAGATAAAGGAGGCTGGCTCATCTAGAGTCGGATCGATAAGACTGGGACGCTCATTGCCTTCAAGCCCTCGCGCTTTGGCTCGCTGGCTCTCATCCAACAGTGGGAAACGATTCCCTTTTCCAGAGGTGCTAGGCGTCAACGTAACATGGTCAATACCGGGTGAGCGATTGCAGTGATTACATGAGGGTAGTAGGTTATCCCACTCTGCGGCAAGCCACCAATAACCCTCTCCAGTTGGGTTGTCGATGGCGTCCACCAACGCCTTCGGCCTGAAATGCTCTGTATGCAAATCCTGGTCATCCAAAGTGCATTCGCAATAGGCGCATTTGTTACCAAAAAGATCGCTAAGAGCCTTCTTCACATCATGACTCTGGGCGTAAACCTTAAACACTAAGCTTTTACTTACATTCGCCCACGGTTGAGGAGCGTTGCCAGCTACTTTCGTCTGATTTGCATTGAGCTCATCTAGCCATTGTTGACCAGCAGGGTCGAGCGACGCTGGCCTCGAATTTGGAGCACGTTCACGCTTGATCATCGATGCCCTCTCCCAGCATGGACTCCATGCGGAGTTGAACGGATCTCGCGAGCTCGTCAAGCACACGCGTATCCCATGTCGTAGATGTCTGCGGTGTCGTTGCAAGGTAACGGTCTACGATCTCATACATCAGCCGTTCGCGTGGCGTATCCCCTAATACGCCCACCGCTTCTAACTCTTCAGTCAAACGTCGTAGCTCGTTTTGCTCATTATCCGTTATTGCATGGCGATCACTTTTAAGTAAGAGCTCAACATAGTCGTTGTACTGCCTCTGCCACGTATCGGTTTGAGTACTAAATAAGCCGAATAACGGCGACGTCAAAATTTGGTCAATACTCTGCCCGTCTGAGTAGCTTGTGGAATTCTCACTGACAATCCCCGCTTCATCACGAGCCAATATATGTATTTGAGGGCCCTTCATTCCGCGTAGCGTCAGCGGATCATGGGTACTAAAGATAATCTGGGCGTTAGGAAACGCACGCTGCAGACGCGAGAGAATGCCCAGTCGCCATGCTGGGTGCAGATGCGCGTCAAGCTCATCCACAATCAAAACGAATCCGTCTTTAAGTACGCTGTCCCCTGAAGCGTAGAGTGCCTCAGCTAGGTCGGTACACATCGAAACAACACTCTGCATACCTGATGAGAGCGACGCAATTGGATGGTTTCTTCCGTTAGTTCGAATATTTAATGTCTTAGAGTCTACAGATACTTTGGTTTCACGAGATATTAGCAGAAGTTGTAATACTTCTGCTAAGTCAGATCGCTGATCATCGTTTAGGAAATCAAGCCAGCCGTGGTACCCGTTAAGTCTAGCCCCATCGTCAAAAAGCGAGTGTAGACGAACTATTTTTCCTCGTCTACGTTGACCAGATTCTCGTTTAGCCAGTAATCGATAGGGACCATATCCGAAGACCTTTACCGTACGCTGGGCCTTTCCTTGGAATCTGTGGGAATCTCTATTGAAGAAAATCTCATTATGATCGTTCTCTTCTTCGAATTGAATAACTATGCGGCCTTCAAATTCATTGTCATATAACACCTTGCGAGCGTCTGCCACAATGCGATTTGCCTCTTTTGGTCCAACTAGACCTAGAGCGATTGCTTGCAGCACACTCGATTTTCCGGCGGCATTTTCTCCTACAATCGCAAAATTCTGATTTGAAGATCTTGGAATTTCAAACTCAAGTCGTCGTATTCCTTTGAAGTTCTCAATCAATACCTTACGAACAGGTCGAAATGCATTACTGAGACCATTCCCGCTAATTATTTCGTCTTGGTATGGACTAAGATTGCCGGGTGACTGATCTACCATGTCCAAAGACAGTCGCCCAAAGGCTCGCAGAAGATAGCGGATGCTGGAGTCCGTAAGGCCAGACTCTATGACTTGCTTTAACGTCTTTTTCCTATCGCTCTTTGCCAACTGCCAGAGAAAAATATATATTGATCCGACGAATGGCGCTTTGTGATCAAGGACTTCATATAATGGAGCGAAATACTGAGTCGAGGACTCGTCCAGCCGCTCAATTTGTGCATTCCATACCCTAAGAAATTTCTCGACAGCTTCCTTCCTGCTACTACATAGATAATCTCGATTCAGTTGTAAAAGCTGTATGGTCAGACGAGCTCTGTCTTTTTTAGGACGAAGATATCCATCAGGGTTTAGCTCGAAGAAATATTCCGGATGCTCCCAACAAGGATCGAGTAGCATGCCCTCGCGTTGTCGACGCAATTGATTTACGGTTGCCCCAAATTTAGCGGTGAGTGACGCCGGGAAGTAATTTTTTTTGTAGCCACTGCACGCTTGGCAGCATAGATATAAGTTATCCCAGGCGCCTACCAGCCAAAGATAATGGTGCTGATCAACCGTTCCATCCTCTCTCTCAGCTCCAAAAGGTGGGCGAAACCAATCTATTTGAGCCGAGTCTAATACCGGAGTCTCACAGTAGGCGCACTTGTCGTCAAACTGTTCACGAGCTTCGCTATATATGCTTAGACGGACATCCTCAACGACATCATAAATTTCACTGCGAACTTGAGCGCCATCTTGAGCGGCACGCCCTATATTTTTCAGTCTCGATCTAAAATTACCCTCTTGCAGCAACACTGGCATGAAGGCTGGTTTCCGTTTAACGAATCTCATTGGCGTATGTCTAAATGAAAATTTTTACTATAGCTCACATTGTGAAGTAGGCCAAATTTTGGTGAATTGAATGGCCACGGCCATTGTAGAAACTCCTGAGTCAAAACTTAGAACGGTATGCGATACGGAAGGGATGTTGCATTCTAACCAATGTGCCCACTTATGTCCTTTTTTGATCAGATCAGTCCGATAGGGTAAATTGTATGAGGCTGTGCGCGAATGGTAGTTGGCTGCTCTAGTCCACAAATTTCCTTTGTCGTGCAGCAAATGCTGCCTCAGCCGCCATGCAGCTAAATCATAGGGATAACAACCTTTCATAGCCACATGGGCTGGACCGATTCCATGCTTTCTGAGCTCAAGGAGATAGGTGGTGTTGAATTGCATCGGACCGATGTCATAAGTACCGTTTTTGTTAGCGATGAACATGCCTGGCTTGCCACCTTCCTTCTCGGCGATTGCAAGCAGAATATTGGCTGGCACCTGATATTTGATGGCAGCCGTGATTGAGCACACGATTCGCTCCTGCTGCAGGGGAGGGAGGTCGAGCATGCTGTTTCTCCTTTGTTTCGTATGCGTGTAGGGAGCTATTTGGGCTTGCGGTCCCGGAATTCCGCTACTTCCCCAGCTGGATCTGTGGAAGTGCTGTCTCCTGCGGAGAGACTGCCGTCTTCCATCGCCGATGCCCCGGTACCTGGCGCTCCATCCTGATCTCGGGACTTGATGGCGGCAGCAATCTGGCCGCCGATGGTTTTGCCCACCCGGTCACCGGCCGCAGCAAGACCTTGCTTGACCTTTGCTTTGCCGACATCCCAGGTTCCCTGCGCCAGATTGCCTGCTGCACCTGCCGCAATCCTGCCCGTTTTCGCTGCCAGTGTCGCTGCGGCGGCCGGGCTGCCCATGCCGGGCGCCGTTTTTGCCGCACGTTGGCCCGCTTTGCCATCGCTGCCAGCGTTGGCTGGTCCGTTCGTACTTTGCTGATTGGCAGACGCGGCGGGAGGTTGCGCTTGCTGTGGCGCGCTGCCTGTTGACTGTGTTTCTGCGCTACCACTTCCAGCGTCGGCACTGCTGCTTGCCGCCTGTGCAGTGTCGCCCATGGCTGCGGCGAGCGCGCCGGTGCCGGTGCCTGGATCGGCTCCTGTTCCACCGCCACCGCCACCGCCTCCGGCCGAGGCCATGAAGTCGCGAGTGCCGCTTCCTGCGCTTTCTGCCGCGTTTGCCTTGGAGACGGCGGCCATCAGTGCCTGTACTCCGCCGGCGATGTTCGCCGTACCCGCGACAGCTGCGGCACCGGCGGTTGCTGCGGCCGTCGCGGCCATGGCGGCTGCACCCAGTGCCGTTCCTGCGCCGAAGCCGCTGCCAAGCGCGCCGGTGCCACCGCCCATTGCCAGCCCGCCGACCAGCGACGGGACTTTGTTGACCAGGGCGAGCAAAACGATGGCGACAACCATGATGACTGCCAGTTCATTCATCTTGTAGGCAGAACTCATATTGTTATAAAACTGGTCGATGAAGGACTTCCCTATGCCGACGAGTAGTACCATCGTAAAGAGCTGTGCGCCAATGCTCAGTACGGTTTTGTAGTAGTTGATGGCCATGTCCGATGTCCAGCGCGAACCGCCAAAGCCGAGAAAGAAGATGCCTGCATAGGCCAGTATCCAGCCGCTGATCAGGAGCAGCAGCATGTTGACACCGATCAGGGCAAGAGAAATGAGCGTGATCAGGCTGATTGTTACGCCAACGGCGCTGCTCAAGGGGGACCAGAGCGAGGATTTTTCGAGGACATTGGCGAAGAGCCCGAATCCTATGTCAACGATCCCTGATGGGGATAGGCCCGCACCGGTACCAGCGGCGCCGGCGCCTATCGCGCGCATCGAGTCGATGATGGACGTTGCAAAGCTTGGGCCATTGCGCAGCAGCCACCAGTAGAAACCGGTAAAAATGGTGAAGCGCACGAACTCGGCAAAGAACTCGCCGATATCGGATTTTCGCAAGGCCATCATGCCAAACGTCCATACCATGCTGATGGTCGCCAAGGTCCAGAACAGGCGCGTGGCATGTGTGGTGATCGTCGCCGCCCATGTTGCTGCGATGGCAGAGTAGCGAGCAAGGACGTTGTCCAGCACACCTGTGTTGTTGATCTCCGCCCAGGCCGTGTAGGGCAGCAATGCCAGACACAGGAGAAGCGCGGCACAAAACGCCACCTTAATGAATGGGCTGGGTGCCAGAGGATTGGCTTTCATCAGATTGCCTCACCATTCACGCTTGGGACTTAGACGGAAGGTATTGCGCCGCACGCACAGGTCCGTGAACTGGCTGCGTGCCGTCCGGTCCTTGATCTTCGCGATGGCCGCCGGCTCGCAGTTCTCTGCCGTCACGGGCGGCAGGGAGTCCGCCGGATCGCCGGGCGTGCACGCCACCAGCTGGACCAACAAGGCGAACAGTATGATTGACTGGCGCATGGCTACCTCCCTACCAGCCGCGTGCGGGGCTGGGACGATAGGTGTTGCTGAGCACAACCTCGTCTGAGGCGCGCTGCATTGCTTCGCGGTCGGCCAGGCTCTGGTAGCGCGTGGCGATGACGTTTTGCTGGGAAATCAGCAGGCCGCGTATCTGCAGCAGCTGCGTGGCCTGCTGGCTGGCCAGCTGGTTGGCGTAGCCGATGGCCTGCATCTGGCCGCTGGCGCCTTGCGCCGCCGCTTGCAGTTTCATCAACTGGCGCGCGTCGGCCTCCATGGCGTCCTGCTGGCGGTCCAGTCCGCGGAAGAGGGCGTCGGTCGAGCGCTTTTGCGCATCAGATCCCAGGCGCTGGGCGTCGCTCATCGCATTCCACTCGGCCTGCGTGCAGCCGCGCACCGAGAAGCAGGGCGATCCGCGGTAGTCGCTGGCGCTGCGGTACTTGCGCAGGTAGGCGTCAATGCTGCCCAGGCTGCTCTTGTAGTAGCCGAGGGTATCGATTTCGCGCCGCAGCAGGTTCATCGTCTGGCTGGCCTGGTCCCAGATGAAGGCGGGCGGCGCGGCGGTATTTTGCAGCATGTTCTGGTACTGCTGTAACTGTGTGCGGTACTGCTGGATTTGCTTGAGCGTATGCGCCACGTTTTCCAGGGCGCTCACGCTGTTCTGTGACAGGTTGCTGGCATCGATGACCGGCAGCCCGGCACGTGCCGGTTGCATCGCAATGGGAATGCAGAGCACCATGCCCGCCATGATTTTAGCCGCTAAAAATTTGTCCATGATTGTTGCTCCTTGCCGTCAGTAGTCGAATGCCTTGTAGGGGCGGGAAAAGGTCAGGTCCTTGGTGACGATCACGTTGAAGCGGTAGCCAGGCCGG
>RCMZ01000197.1_pt1 | contig 38268 bp, 36 predicted proteins | sample 2041141 | NCBI WGS metagenome assembly RCMZ01 (sample SAMN09708263, study PRJNA481090) | Wastewater metagenome, whole genome shotgun sequencing project. | biome: sewage; isolation source: Davis station wastewater (DW) | place: Antarctica: Davis Station | collected 2010-03-01 | reverse complement strand
TCTTGAGCGTAGAGCGCGTCAAAGTTCACCGGGGCCAGCATCAGGGCCGGGAACGAACCACGGGTGACCAGGTTGTCCAAGGCTTCACGGGCATACGGGAACAGGAGGTTCGGGCAGAAAGCACCGAGGGTGTGGCTCATGGCTGCGGCATCCAGACCGGAAATCAAGAAGATCCCCGCTTGCTGCACTTCAGCGATAAAAGCGGTTTCGCCAGCGGTTTTCACGGTGACCGAAAGGGTCAGCACTACTTCATGGAAGTCGCCTTCCAGCGGCTTCTGGCGAGTGTTCAGGTCCAGCTCAACGCTTGGGGTCCACTCCTGACGAAAGATCTCCGGGCTCTTCGGCGCTTCGAACGACAGATCGCGCACATAAATGCGCTGCAGGGAAAATTGTGGGCCTTGTGCTTCTTCGGCGGCGCCGGTGGTTACTTGATCAGTCATGACAGAGCCTTATTGTGGGTACACAGGTTGAGTAATGGAGCTGGAATCAGCCCTTGAGCAGCGCATCGAGCTTACCGGCGCGCTCCAGAGCATGCAGATCATCGCAGCCGCCAACATGGGTGCTGCCGATCCAGATTTGCGGTACTGAGGTTCTGCCTGCCTTGCGCGTCATTTCTGCGCGCAGGGCCGGCTCGCCGTCGACCTTGATCTCATTGAATGTCACGCCTTTGTTCTGCAGCAGTTGCTTGGCGCGCATGCAGTAGGGGCAATAGTCACTGGAGTAGATGACGACGTTAACCATCTCACTTCACCAGCGGCAGGTTTTCGCCACGCCAGCTGGAGATCCCGCCACCCAGCTTGACCGCGGTGTAGCCTGCCTGCTGCAGGTCGCGGCAAACGGTGCCAGCGTGCTGGCCGAGGGCGTCGACGACGATAATGGTCTTGGCCTTGTGCTTCTCAAGCTCGACCATGCGTTCGGCAATTTTCTCGTAGGGAATATTCAACGCGTCGATGATATGCCCAGCGGTAAAGTCTTTGTGCGCACGCACGTCGACAATCACGCCCTGCTCGCTATTGACCAGCGCAGTCAGCTCGCGGCAGCTCAGGCTTTTGCCCCCACGCTGCAACTCGGAATAGGCCAGCAGCGCCAAGGCTGCCGCGAAGGCACTGGCCAGCAGATAGTGGTTGGTCGCAAATTCAAGCAGATGAGCAAGCATCAATAAATTCCAGAGTGCTAATAATGCGGCCAGTATACACAGCACCCAAGGCCGGCCAAACCCTGCCGGACGGTGACTTGAAGCGCATCCGGGATTAAAATGCCCGAGTACTTTTACCTCTCTACTACACGGGTCGTACTTATGCCTGCCACGCCAAAACCTCTGGTGCTGATCATCCTGGATGGCTTCGGTCACAGTGACAATCCCGAGTACAACGCCATTTATGCCGCCAATACCCCAGTTTATGACCACTTGCTGGCCACCCAGCCGCACAGCCTGATCTCTGGCTCGGGCATGGATGTGGGCCTGCCAGACGGACAAATGGGCAATTCTGAAGTCGGCCACATGAACCTCGGCGCCGGCCGCGTGGTGTATCAAGACTTCACTCGGGTGACCAAGGCGATCCGCGATGGTGAGTTTTTCCACAATCGCGCCATTACCAGCGCGGTAGATAAGGCCGTTAACGCCGGCAAGGCTGTGCATATCCTTGGCCTGCTGTCGGATGGTGGCGTGCACAGCCACCAAGATCACTTAGTGGCCATGGCCGAACTGGCCGCTCAGCGTGGCGCCGAGAACATCTATCTGCACGCCTTCCTCGACGGCCGCGATACCCCGCCGAAAAGCGCCCAGTCCTCGATCGAGCTACTCGATGCCACCTTTGCCAAGCTCGGCAAGGGACGTATTGCCAGCTTGATCGGTCGTTACTTCGCCATGGACCGTGACAACCGTTGGGACCGCGTCGAGCAGGCCTACAACCTGATCGTCGAAGGCGCTGGCCAGTTCAACGCCGCCAACGCTAATGCCGGCCTGCAAGCCGCTTACGCGCGTGGCGAAAGCGATGAGTTCGTCAAAGCCACGACCATTGGTGCGCCAGTGCAGGTGGCTGACGGCGATGCCGTGATCTTTATGAACTTCCGTGCCGACCGTGCCCGCGAGTTGACACGCGCCTTTGTCGAGCCTGACTTCAAGGAGTTCGAACGCCAGTGCGTGCCACAACTGGCCGACTTCGTCACCTTGACCCAGTACGCGGCGAGCATCAAAACGCCCAGCGCCTACAAACCAGAGCCGCTGACTAACGTGCTCGGTGAATACCTGGCCAAGCAGGGCAAGACTCAGCTGCGCATCGCCGAGACCGAGAAATACGCCCACGTCACCTTCTTCTTCTCCGGCGGGCGCGAAGAACCGTTCGAGGGCGAAGAGCGCATCCTGATTCCATCGCCGAAGGTCGCGACCTACGATCTGCAACCGGAAATGAACGCGCCAATCGTCACCGACCGCATCGTCGAAGCCATCGAGCAACAGCGCTATGACGTGATCATCGTCAACTACGCCAACGGCGACATGGTCGGCCACACCGGCGTATTCAGTGCCGCAGTAGCCGCAGTGGAATGCTTGGATACCTGCGTTGGGCGGATTGTCGCCGCGCTGGACAAGGTCGGCGGCGAAGCGCTGATCACCGCCGATCACGGCAATGTCGAGCAAATGGAAGACATGTCCACCGGCCAAGCCCATACCGCCCACACCTGTGAGCCAGTGCCGTTCATCTATGTCGGCAAACGCCCGCTCAGTCTGCGCGAAGGTGGCGTGCTGGCCGACGTAGCACCCACTCTGCTGACCCTGCTGGGCCTGCCACAACCCACAGAAATGACCGGCAAATCGATCATCAACTTGAACTGAGTTCGCTAGAACCAAGAAAACGCCTCCTGCGCTAAACAGGGGGCGTTCTTTTTGCGCCTTAGCGCGGGCATACTAAGCCGTCGCCCATTCTGGTACCGCTCACCTCATGTTCCGCACCCTGACCGCCCTCTTATTTGCCTGCCTGCTCAGCCCGGTTATGGCCGACCAGCGCGCCGAAACCCAGCAACAGCTGGATGCCGCGCAGAAAGACGTGATCGAGCTGAAAAAGCTGCTGGAGCAGATTCAAAAGGAAAAATCCGGCGTTCAAGGCGAGCTGAAAAAAACTGAAAGCGAGATGGGCCAGTTGGAGAAACAGGTCAAAGGCCTGCAACAAGAGCTGAACAAGAGCAACCAAGAGCTCAAACGCCTCGACGACGAGAAAAAAAAACTCCAGCAATCGCGCCTTGAGCAGCAACGGCTGATCGGCATTCAGGCCCGCGCGGCCTACCAGGGCGGCCAGCAGGAATATCTCAAGCTGCTGCTCAACCAGCAGAACCCCGAGAAATTCTCGCGCACCCTCACCTATTACGACTACCTGAGCCAGGCACGCCTGGAGCAGTTGGCGACCTTTAATGAAACCCTGCGCCAGCTGGTTAATGTCGAACAAGACATCGCCAACCAGCAAAACCAACTGAACGAGCAAAAAAGCGCCCTCGATGGCCGTCGTGAACAGCTGGCCGATGCACGTAAGGAGCGTCAGCTAGCGCTGGCCAAACTGAACAAAGACCTCTCCGACCGCGACCAGAAACTCAAAGCGCGCCAGCAAGAACAAGCGCAACTGGGCAACGTGCTGAAAACCATCGAAGCCACTCTCGCCCGCCAGGCGCGCGAAGCCGCCGAGGCGCGCAAGCAAGCGCTGGCCGCCGAGCAAGCCCGACCTAAAGCCGACAAGGCCACTAAGGGCGCCGAAGGTGCTTTGGTTTCCAGCAGCGGCGCCAGTTATGGCGGTAACTTCGCCAGCGCCCGCGGCAAGCTGCCTTGGCCGGTTGATGGTCGCCTGGCTGCCAGTTTCGGCAGCGCCCGCGGCGGCGACGAGCGAACCAAATGGGATGGTGTGTTGATCAGCGCCGGCGCCGGCAGCCAAGTACATGCGGTACATGGTGGCCGCGTAGTATTCGCTGACTGGTTGCGCGGTGCCGGCCTTCTGGTCATCCTCGACCACGGCAATGGCTATTTAAGTCTCTACGGTCACAATCAAAGTCTGTTGAAAGACGCCGGGCAGATCGTTAAAGCCGGTGAAGCCATTGCCACCGTGGGCACCAGTGGCGGACAGAACACCCCGGCCCTGTATTTTGCTATCCGCCAACAGGGTCGCCCCAGCGATCCAGCCCAATGGTGTCGCCGCCAAGGCTAAACCTGATCGACGCAAGCGCCCCTTATTCTGGAGTTAGTTCGACATGCCGCAGACTTTCCGCCCTACCTCACTGGCCTTGGTCCTGGCCCTGCTGATCGGCTCGCCAGCGCTACTGGCCAGCGAAAAAACGGTGGAAAAGGTCGCCGCGCCGGCGCCGATGGGCGACGACAAAGCACCGCTACCACTGGAAGAACTGCGCACCTTCGCTGAAGTCATGGACCGCATTAAAGCCGCCTACGTCGAGCCGGTAGATGACAAGACCCTGCTGGAAAACGCCATCAAGGGCATGCTCAGCAATCTCGACCCGCACTCGGCTTATCTGGAGCCTGAGGCCTATGCCGAGCTGCAGGAAAGCACCAGTGGCGAGTTCGGCGGCCTGGGCATCGAGGTCGGCATCGAAGACGGCTTTATCAAGATCATCTCGCCGATCGACGACACCCCGGCCTCTAAGGCTGGCATTCAGCCCGGCGACCTGATTATTAAGATCGATGGCCAGCCGACGAAGGGCCTGAGCATGACCGAGGCCGTCGACAAGATGCGCGGTAAGGCTGGCAGCACGATTCTGCTGACGCTCGTGCGCGAAGGCGGCCAGCCGTTCGACGTGGAGCTCAAGCGCGCAGTGATCAAGGTCAAGAGCGTGAAAAGCCAGCTGCTCGAAGGCCACTATGGCTATCTGCGCATCTCGCAATTCCAAGTCAACAGCGGCGAAGAAGTCGGCAAGGCCTTAGCTGCTCTGAAGAAGCAGAACGGCGGCAAGAAACTCAGCGGCATCGTCCTCGATCTGCGCAACAACCCAGGCGGGGTCTTGCAGGCGGCCGTAGAAGTAACCGATCACTTCCTGACCAAGGGCCTGATTGTTTACACCAAGGGCCGTATCGCTAACTCTGAGCTGCGCTTCTCTGCCGACCCGGCTGACGCCAGCGAAGGCGTGCCATTGGTGGTGCTGATTAACGGCGGCAGCGCCTCGGCCTCAGAAATCGTCGCCGGTGCCCTGCAGGACCATAAACGTGGCGTACTGATGGGCACGGAAAGCTTCGGCAAGGGTTCCGTGCAGACTGTGCTGCCACTGAACAACGATCGCGCCTTGAAGCTCACCACCGCGCTGTACTTCACCCCCAACGGTCGCTCGATTCAGGCCCAGGGCATCGTGCCGGACATCGAAGTCAGCCGCGCTAAGATCACCCGTGAGCGCGACGATGAGAACTTCAAAGAAGCCGACTTGGCAGGCCATCTGGGCAACGGTAATGGCGGCGCGGACAAACCCTCCAACAGCAAGGGCAAAACCGCCGGCCAGTCACCACGACCGCAGGATGACGACTTCCAACTGAGCCAGGCACTCAATCTACTTAAAGGGCTGAGCGTTACTCGCGGCGAGTAAGCGCCAGATGTAAAAAAACCCGGGCTAGCCCGGGTTTTTTTCTGCCGCCAATTTGCCTTAGAGGTAGCGTTTCTCCACCTCGGCGGCGAAGCCATCGGCGCGCATAGCATCCAGCGCCGCTTGCAGCTTCTGCACTACGGCATCCGCGGTTTCTTTGTTTAGCGCCAGGTAAAGCTGGGCGCTGTCGAAACGCAGGACATTCTTCAAGCCGCTGATGCCTTGCTGCTTGGCCAGATAACGACCCGCAGGATCGCCGGTGGCCCACAGGTCAATGTCGCCTTTCATCAGTTTGGCGGGGTTCTCTTGGTCGCGCAGCGCGCTGATCGGCTCTAAACCCTGCTTGATCAGCTCTTCGGAAATCGCATCATCTTTATAGGCGCCAATCTTGTACGCCTTGGCATCTTCCAAGCTGCTCAGGCTGATGCTGCTGTCGGCACGCGCCAGCATCACCCAGTCATCCGGCCCCAACGGTCCGACCCACTTAAAGTCTTTCTCGCGCTCAGGCAGGCGCGCGGTGACGAACACACCATAACCCGGCTTTTCCAGGGCCATTTTGTAGATACGCTCCCAAGGGAAACGCAGGGTCAGGCTGTAGTTCACCCCAGCACGTTTGAACATCTCGCGTACTAGATCAACGGCAATACCGCTGATTTTGTCATCCCGGGCAAAGTTCTTGCCCCCTTCCGCCATGTTGTAGGGCGGGAAATTTTCCGTGAGCAGCACCAGGCTAGCCGGTTCCTCGGCCCTAGTGGCTCCGGCAGACAACAGACTGACCGCAGTCAGGGCCAGCAGAAGACGTTTGAACATGGTTCGCTACCTTGTATTAAACAACGAAGGAAAATCTGCCCGGGCGCTCAGCGCACTACGATGCCGCGACTGGCCAGATAAGCCTTGGCCTCAGGGACAGTGTATTCGCCGAAGTGAAAAATGCTCGCCGCCAGCACCGCCGAGGCCTTGCCTTCGAGAATGCCAGCCGCGAGGTGCTCGAGGTTACCAACACCGCCCGAGGCGATCACCGGAATGCCTAGGGTCTCACTGATGGCGCGGGTTACACCCAAATCATAACCGCTCTTTACGCCGTCCTGATCCATGCTGGTTAACAGAATCTCACCGGCGCCTAAATCTTCCATCTTCTTCGCCCACAACACGGCATCCAGACCAGTCGGTTTACGGCCGCCGTGGGTGAAGATTTCCCAGCGTGGGGTTTCACCCGGCTTAGAAACCTTCTTGGCGTCGATGGCGACCACGATGCACTGCGAACCAAAACGCGCCGCCGCCTCACCGACAAACTCCGGATTGAACACCGCGGCGGTGTTAATCGAAACCTTGTCGGCACCGGCATTCAGCAGGTTGCGAATATCTTGCACGGTACGCACGCCGCCGCCGACAGTCAGCGGGATAAACACCTGACTGGCCATGCGCTCAACCGTGTGCAGCGTGGTATCACGGCCATCAACACTGGCAGTGATGTCGAGAAAAGTAATCTCGTCGGCGCCCTGCTCGTCATACAGGCGGGCGATTTCTACCGGATCGCCGGCATCACGAATGTTCTCAAACTTAACGCCCTTGACCACGCGACCGTTGTCGACGTCGAGGCAGGGAATAATGCGTTTAGCCAAAGCCATAACAATGCACTCGTAGGATGGGTTGAGCGCAGCGATACCCATCAATCTGGTGGTTGGCGATGGGACACCGCTACGCGGCTAACCCATCCTAGGGTTTAGAGTCTCTTTACGATCTCGCGAGCTAGAGCCAGACAAGGCAAAAACAGCGAGGAAGCGGAGTTTACGAGCTGTAAATGAGCATTCCGAGGCTGTTTTTAACGCAGGATCGCCGACACGCAGCAGATCGTAAACAGACTCTAGCCCTTGTAGCTGTCGCACAAGGCTTGCGCCTCGGCCACATCCAAGGTGCCTTCGTAAATCGCCCGACCGGTGATGGCGCCAATAATCCCCGGCGCTTTGGCGGCCAAGAGTGCCTGAATATCACCAAGGTTATGGATGCCGCCGGAAGCGATCACCTGGATCTTGGTGGCGTTGGCCAGTGCGGCGGTGAAGCTGACGTTGCAGCCCTGCATCATGCCGTCTTTGGCGATGTCGGTATAAACGATGGCCGACACACCGTCAGCTTCGAAGCGCTTGGCTAGGTCAATCACCTGCACCGAACTGATTTCTGCCCAGCCGTCGGTGGCGACGAAGCCATCTTTGGCATCCAGTCCAACAATCACCTTGCCGGGGAATGCCTTGCACGCCTCAGTCACGAACTCCGGACGCTTGACCGCCTGGGTGCCGATGATCACATAGCTGACGCCAGCTTTGACGTAAGCCTCAATGGTTTCTAACGAGCGAATACCGCCGCCGATCTGGATCGGCAGGTGCGGATAACGCTTGGCGATAGCCGTGACCACTTCACCATTCACCGGCTGACCTTCAAACGCACCGTTCAAGTCGACCAGATGCAAACGCCGGCAGCCGCCGTCTACCCACTTGGCAGCCATGGCTACCGGGTCATCGGAGAACACCGTGGAGTCGTCCATACGGCCCTGGCGCAAGCGCACACAGGCGCCGTCTTTCAGATCGATAGCGGGGATAATCAGCATCGCATGAACCTGTTCAAATCGATAAATAGGGAAACGGGTCAGCTCTTTTCGAGTGCCCACAAGTCGCTTTCGATGCTCATAAACCTGTCTGCCAGGTGTGCCTGCACATCGGCAATCGCTTTGTTGTAAAACTGTGGTGCCACTTCACGGGTGAACAAATCAAGCACCTCCTGAGCCTCAAAAGAGCCTAATTGCAACTCGAAACGCTCTTCGAGAAACGCCTTGATGGCCGCCACTGCGACAGCTTCCTGCGCGGGTTCGAGGTTCAGGCTAGGGGCTTTCTTACTGCGACTCATGCCCAGCGACCATCCCAGCTGGCGAAGTTCTGCAGCAATTGCAGGCCATGGGTATGGCTTTTTTCCGGGTGGAACTGCACAGCAAAGCGCGAGCCTTCGGCTAGTGCTGCGGCAAAGTCTTTGCCGTAATGCCCACGCCCAGCTACTTGAGCCGGGTTGCCGGCCTCAATGTAGTAGCTGTGCACAAAGTAAAAGCGCGCCAGATCCGGGATGTCATGCCACAGCGGGTGCTCGATGCTCTGTTGCACCTGATTCCAGCCCATGTGCGGCACTTTCAGTTGCTCGCCATCCTCGACCATGCCCTTACCAAAGAAGCGCACTTGGCCGGGGAACAAGCCGATGCAATCGACGCCATCGTTCTCTTCGCTGCGCTGCATCAGCGCCTGCATACCCACGCAGATGCCGAGAAACGGCCGATCCGCGCTGACTTCACGCACCAGCGCATCGAAGCCCAAGCGCTTGATTTCGGCCATGCAATCGCGGATCGCGCCAACGCCCGGAAACACCACGCGGTCGGCTTCACGAATCACCGCCGCATCGCTGGTCACCAACACTTTGCCGGCGCCAACGTGCTCCAGCGCCTTGGCCACCGAGTGCAGGTTGCCCATGCCGTAATCAATGACGGCAACGGTCTGCATTTACAGCACGCCCTTGGTCGATGGCATTTGTCCGGCCATACGTGGGTCCAGCTCGATAGCCATGCGCAGCGCGCGACCGAAGGCTTTGAACACGGTTTCAATCTGGTGGTGAGTGTTGGTGCCACGCAGGTTATCGATGTGCAGCGAGACCAGCGCGTGGTTAACGAAGCCCTGGAAGAACTCCTGGAACAGGTCCACGTCGAAGCCGCCAACCACCGCGCGGGTGAACGGCACGTGCATCTGCAAGCCCGGACGACCAGAGAAGTCGATGACCACGCGCGACAGCGCTTCATCCAACGGCACATACGAGTGGCCGTAGCGGGTCATGCCCTTCTTGTCGCCCATGGCTTTGGCAAACGCCTGACCAAGGGTGATGCCGACGTCTTCGACGGTGTGGTGATCGTCGATATGCAGGTCACCGTTACACTCGATATCCAAGTCGATCAGGCCATGACGGGCGATCTGGTCGAGCATGTGTTCAAGGAACGGCACGCCGATAGCGAACCGTGCTTTGCCCGTACCGTCCAGGTTGATCGAGACCTTGATCTGCGTCTCCAGCGTGTTGCGCTCGACGCATGCCGTACGTTCGGCCATCACCAGCTCCAAAATTGGCTTACGGAAAAGGTCGCCATTATAGGCGGGCCAAGCCTTGAAGGGCTACCGGCGAAGGCTGCCCGGGCGTGCACGTGCCCGCTATATCGGCACCTGAGGCGCTACGCGGGCCGGTTTGCCGGGTATTTGCCTGCCAGTTGTGGGCAGATAACCCGCCCACGCAACGGCAGCATCCCAGCCCATATGCCCGCTGCAGGGAACCGCACCGCCGCTTTGCCCTCCAAACCACTAACTATTTGTCGCGGCAGACGGCGCGCGCATTAGCCATCTTCGATGGGTGACGCGTGCGGCCGACGGTATACTCGCGACCTCATTTGTATGGCTCTCACCACAAGGATTCGTCCATGAAAGCGTTCGGCAAGATTCTGGGTCTGATATTTCTCGGATTACTGCTGCTGGTTGTTGCCCTGGGTTTTGCCCTCACCCAGCTGTTCGACCCCAACGACTACAAGGACGAAATCCGTCAGCTGGCCCGCGACAAAGCCAACCTGGAGCTGAATATCAATGGTGACATCGGCTGGAGCCTGTTCCCCTGGCTGGGCCTGGAGCTGACCGACACCACCCTAGCCAGCGCCGCCAACCCCAACCAGCCGTTTGCTGACCTGCGCCTGCTGGGCCTGTCGGTGCGCGTGCTGCCGCTGCTGCGCAAAGAAGTGCAGATGAGCGATATCCGCATCGACGGCCTCAACCTAACTCTGCAACGTGATGAGCAAGGCCATGGCAACTGGCAAGACATCGGCCGCCCCGCCAAGCCAGCTCAGGCGCCAACTACCAGCGCCGCGCCGGACAGCAAGGCAACCGCCAGCAGCGATGCAGCGAATGTCAGCCGGCCAATGCGTTTGGACATCGACAGCCTGACACTGAGCAACGCACGCATCGACTACCGCGACGCCAAAAGCGGCCAGCAATACAGCGCCGAAAACATCCAGCTAAGCACCGGCGCCGTGCACGAGGGCGCCAGCATTGCGCTGAAATTGAGCGCTTTCTTCGGCAGCAACCAGCCAGTGCTGCGCGCCCGTGCCGAGCTGCAAGGCCAACTGCGCTTCGACCGCGCGCTCAAGCGCTATCAGCTGGAAGACCTGAAACTGTCCGGCGAAGCGTCCGGCGAACCCTTCCAAGGCAAAACGCTGACCTTCGCCACCCAAGGCCAATTGCTGCTCGACCAAGCCGCGCAGATCGCCGAATGGAACGGCCTGAAGCTGTCGGTCAACCAGCTGCGCGCGCTGGGTGAAATCAAAGTGCACAACCTCGATACCCAGCCGGCACTGGAAGGCGGCCTGTCGATTGCCCAGTTCAACCTGCGTGAATTCCTCACCGGCATAGGCCAGCCTGTACCGAGCATGAGCGACAGCAGCGCCCTGAACAGCGTCGAACTGGTCAGCCGTCTACAAGGCAGCCCCAACAGCCTAAACCTGCGCGAGCTAACCCTAAAACTCGATGACAGCACCTTTACCGGCAATCTCAGTGTCAGCGACTTTGCCAAGCAGGCCGTGCGCGCCAAGCTCAAAGGCGACCGCCTGAACCTCGACCGCTACCTGCCAGCCGCCAGCAAAGAAGGCGCCAGCGCACGGCAGAATGAGGTGAAAACCACGTTGGCCGCTGCCGGCCAAGCCGGCACCACCGACCTGCCCAAAGCGCCTAGCCAGCAAGCGTGGAGTGAGGCCAGCATGCTGCCCATCGAGCGCCTGCGTAAATTGGATGCACAACTCGACCTCAGCCTTGCTCAGCTGACTCTGCAACAGTTACCAATGACCGATGTCAGCCTCAAGGCCAGCGGCAAAGACGGCCTGCTGACCCTCAGCGAACTGCGCGGCGAGCTGTACAACGGCAGCTTTAACCACAGCGCCAGCCTCGATGTGCGCCCAGACAGCCCACAACTCAAGCTGCAACAAAAAATCAACCAAGTGGACGCCGCCAAGCTACTCAAAGCGCTCGGACAAAAACCCACGATCACCGGCACCCTCGACCTCAACGCCGACCTGCAAACCCAAGGCAACAGCCAAAAAACCTGGGTCGACAACCTCAACGGCAGCGCCCACTTCAACTTGCACGACGGCGTGCTCAGCAACGCCAACCTTGAGCAGCAGCTGTGCCAGGGCATCGCCACCCTCAACCGCAAAAGCCTGAGTGGCGAAACCCGAGGCAAAGACACCGCATTTGAGTCCCTCAGCGGCAACCTGAGCATCGCCAACGGCGTGGCCAACAACCCAGACCTCAAAGTCCGCATCCAGGGCCTGAGCGTGAATGGCGACGGTAGCCTCGACCTGCGCACACTGGGCATGGACTATCGCATCGGCATCATCATCGAAGGCGACAAGAGCGAGATGCCCGACCCGGCCTGCCAGATCAACAAGCGCTATGTCGGCCTCGAATGGCCACTGCGCTGCCGCGGCCCACTGGAGCTAGGCGCCAAAGCCTGTCGCGTGGACAAAGAAGGTCTGGGCAAGATCGGCGCTCAACTGGCCACAGAAAAGCTCGGTGAGAAGATCGAAGAAAAACTCGGCGACAAAGTCAGCCCAGAGCTGAAAGACGCGCTCAAGGGCCTGTTCAACCGATGAGCCCTGAGCAATTTGGCAGCGCCGTACTCAACTGGTACGACCAGCACGGGCGCAAAAACCTGCCCTGGCAGCAAGACATCAGCCCTTATCGGGTGTGGGTCTCGGAAATCATGCTGCAGCAGACGCAAGTCAGCACCGTGCTCGGCTACTTTGAGCGCTTTATGCAAGCCCTGCCTAACGTCCAGGCCTTAGCCGCCGCGCCGGTCGACGAAGTGCTGCATCTGTGGACGGGGCTGGGCTACTACACCCGCGCCCGCAACCTGCAAAAAACCGCGCAAATCGTAGTGAACGAACACGGCGGCGAGTTTCCCACCGCGATCGAACAGCTCACCGCGCTACCCGGCATCGGCCGCTCCACGGCCGGTGCGATTGCCAGCCTAAGCATGGGCCTGCGCGCACCGATTCTAGACGGCAACGTTAAACGCGTACTGGCGCGCTACAGCGCCCAAGAAGGCTACCCCGGCGAACCCAAGGTGGCGGCGCAACTGTGGGCGCTGGCCGAACAACTGACCCCGGCGACACGGGTTAATCACTACACCCAGGCGATGATGGACCTCGGCGCCACCCTCTGCACCCGCAGCAAGCCCAGCTGCTTGCTGTGCCCGCTGCAGAGCGGCTGTCAGGCTCAGATGCTGGGCCTACAAAGCCGCTACCCGACCCCCAAGCCGCGCAAAGTCTTGCCGCAAAAACGCACCCTGATGCCCCTGCTGGCCAACCGCGACGGCGCTATCCTGCTCTACCGTCGCCCTGCCAGCGGCCTGTGGGGCGGCTTGTGGAGCCTGCCTGAGCTGCTCGCCGGCGAAGAGCTCGACGGCCTAGCTTTACAGCACGGCCTAACCCTCGGCGCACGCCAGGCCTTGCCGGCCTTGACCCACACCTTCAGCCACTTCCAACTGGCCATCGAACCTTGGCTGGTGCACGTTGAGCAGACCACCAGCGCCGTGGCCGAGGGCGACTGGCTCTGGTATAACCTCGACACCCCGCCGCGCCTAGGCTTGGCCGCACCGGTCAAAAAACTGCTGAAACGCGCCGCCGATGAATTAAACGCAGGAGAGTTGTCATGACCCGCACCGTGAACTGCCGCAAACACAAACAAGAACTGCCAGGCCTTGAGCGCCAACCGTATCCGGGCGCCAAAGGTGAAGACATCTTCAACAACGTGTCCAAACAAGCTTGGGATGAGTGGCAGAAACACCAGACCATGCTGATCAACGAACGTCACCTGAACATGATGAACGTCGAAGACCGTAAATTCCTCCAGGGCGAAATGGACAAGTTCCTTTCCGGCCAGGAATACGCCAAAGCCGACGGCTACGTACCGCCAAGCGAGTAAGGCATTCAGGCGTAAGCAACGGTAATAATTAAATATTTTCCAGCTCGCGCTTGACAGGTACGCGCAAAATCCGTCTAATGCGCACCGTTGCCCGGATAGCTCAGTCGGTAGAGCAGGGGATTGAAAATCCCCGTGTCGGCGGTTCGATTCCGTCTCCGGGCACCACTAATACCGAGAAACCCCAAGCGAAGTTAAATTCCTTGGGGTTTTTTCTTGCCTGCGATTTATGCCGTCTGCGGGCCGGGCATTACCGCCGCCTGCGACCAAAGTGCAACTGGCGTGCAGCGCAGGCTTGGGCCAGCATCCAAGCTCAGTCCTCGCGGATAATTGGCTATGCAGATTGACGCTCAGCACCCCGGCAAAGTGGCGGTGATGCAGAACATCCACGGCACCATGGAGTTTCTGCGCAAGTTCCCGCCGTTTAATCAAATGGAAGGCGCGCACTTGGCTTTTCTGGTGGAAAACTGCCAGCTGCGCTTTTACCCGGCCGGCGACAGCATCATCAAGCCCGACGACGGCCCGATCGAATACTTCTACATCGTGAAGCAAGGCCTAGTACACGGCGAGCGACCGCACAGCAGCAAGGACGGCAAGGAAACCACCTTTGAGATCACCACCGGCGAGTGTTTTCCGCTGGCGGCGCTGATTGGTGAGCGCGCCACGCGCACCGAACACCTCGCAGCTCAAGACTGCTTCTGCTTGCTGCTGAACAAGCCGGCCTTTATTAAGCTGTTCACCCTCTCCAACCCGCTGCGCGACTTTGCCTTGCGCGGGGTCAGCAGCTTGCTTGATCAGGTCAATCAGCAGGTGCAGCTGCACGCCACCCAAACCCTCGGCGCGCAGTATTCGCTGGAGGCACGCCTTGGCGATCTCGCGATGCAGCAACCGGTCAGCTGCCGGCCGCACACGCCACTGCGTGAAGCCGTGCGGCTGATGCACGAGCAACATGTGGGCAGCATGGTGATTACCGACGAGCAGCTGAAACCTTTGGGAATTTTCACCCTGCGCGACCTACGCCGCGTAGTGGCCGACGGCTGCAGCGACCTCAATCAACCGATTGCCCAGCTGATGACTCAACAGCCCTTCGCCCTGTCGCCGCAAGCCAGCGCCTTTGATGCGGCGATGGCGATGACCGAGCGGCATATCGCCCACGTGTGTTTGGTGGAGGACGAGCGCTTGTGCGGGGTGATCTCCGAGCGCGACCTGTTCTCTCTGCAACGCGTTGACCTTGTGCACTTGGCGCGCAGTATTCGTCATGCCAGCAAGCTGGAGACGCTGGTGGCGCTGCGCAGCGACATTCAGCAACTGGTCGATCACATGCTCGCCCATGGCGCGTCGTCGACGCAGATCACCCAACTGATCACCCAACTTAACGACCACACCGTGTGCCGGGTGATTGAGCTAAGCATCGAGACCCTCGGCGACCCCGGCGTAGCGTTCAGTTGGCTGTGTTTTGGCAGTGAAGGCCGGCGCGAGCAAACCCTGTACACCGATCAGGACAACGGCATGCTGTTCGACGCCGGCGATGCGGCCGAGGCGGCGAGCATTCGCGGGCGCCTGCTGCCGCTGGCCGCGCATATCAATCAGGCCTTGGCCGCCTGTGGTTTCAGCCTGTGCAAGGGCCAGATCATGGCCAGTAACCCCGAGCTGTGTTTGTCGCGCAGCGAATGGTCGCGGCGCTTTGGTAAGTTCGTGCGCGAGGCCACGCCGGAAAACCTGTTGGCCTCCAGCATCTACTTCGACCTGCGCGTGGTCTGGGGCAGCGAGGACGGTTGCCGGCAGTTGCAGCACGAGCTGCTTGAGCTGGTGGCTGACCATCCGCTGTTCCAGCGCATGCTGGCCGACAACGCCCTGCGGCAAAAACCACCGGTGGGACGCCTGCGCGACTTCGTGGTGGCGCGCAGAGGCGCAGAAAAAGACACCCTCGACCTCAAGGTGCAAGGCCTTACGCCGTTTGTCGATGGCGCCCGCCTGCTGGCGCTGGCCCACGGCATCGCCGTGAGCAACACCCTAGAGCGCCTGCGCCTGCTGGTGGCGCAGGAGGTGATTGATGCGCAGGACGGCGCGGCCTACGCCGAGGCTTATCACTTTATTCAGCAGACCCGCCTGCAACAGCACCAGCTGCAAACCCGCAGCGGCTTGCCGTTCTCTAACCGCCTCGACCCGGACAGCCTCAACCAGTTGGATCGACGCATCCTGCGTGAGTCCTTCCGCCAGGCCCAGCGCCTGCAGAGCAGCCTAGCGCTGCGCTATCAGCTATGAGCTTGTTCAACTGGCGCAAGCCGCGCGGCCCGAACCTTAGCGATGCGCAACAACAGCGCCGCGAGCAGCTGCTGGCGGCCGCTCCCATCATCGCCCAGCCGCTACAGCAGCAACGCTGGGTGGTGCTCGACTTGGAAACCAGCGGCCTCAACACCAACCGCGATCTGGTGCTGTCGATTGGTGCCGTCGTTATCGAAGACGGCGCCATCGACCTCGGCCAGCAGTTCGAATGCACCCTGCAGCGCGACATCCAACCAACCCACGACAATGTGCTGATTCACGGCCTCGGCCCCGGCGCCATTGCCGCAGGTTGTGCGCCGGCCGAGGGTTTGCTCGCCTGCATGGAATTTATCGGCGCCAGCCCGGTGCTGGCGTTTCATGCGCCGTTCGACCAGCGCATGCTCAGCCGCGCTCTGCACGACAGCCTCGGCTACAAACTGCAGCACCTGTTTATCGACTTGGCCGACGTCGCCCCGCTGCTTTACCCAGACTCAGGCATCCACAAGGGTGGCCTGGACGACTGGGTGCGCTACTGCGGCCTACAGGTGCAAGAACGCCACAACGCCAGCGCCGATGCGTTGGTGACCGCGGAGCTGGCGCTGATTCTGTTTAGTCAGGCCCGTCGCCAGGGTTATGCCCAACTGCCCGACCTGCTGGATGCCGTCGCCCGGCACAAGCGTCGGCAGCAACAGGCAGGCTGGTAGTCACCCAGCGAGAAATACCCGCCTGCGGGCGGACAAACAATGCGCCGATTTGCATCACCAGCCACGCGCGACAGCGGGCATCGTCGCGCAGACCTAGATAGCCGCTCATGCCCGATACCAGTAGCGATAAAAGCCCAGCATCGGCAGCGTGGCCGCTTGCAGCAGCGCGATGGCAAAGGCGAGAAAAGAGCGCAGTGCCGGGTGTGCAGTTGCGTCCGGCACCCCGGTAAGCGCCTGCCAAAACGGTGCCGGCAAAAGCAGTAAAAGCTGAGCCAGCGGCTGGCCGCTGCGCAGCCAGCCGTCAATGATGGAAAACTGCTGGGCAAACATCAGAATGCCAAGCAGCAACAGGGTCAACACCAGCGCCAGCACGTAGCAGGCAAACAAGCGAATCAGCGTCAACATGGGCGTCTCCAAACTGGCGCGGTGCTTACCACGCCAGTGACAGGGTGATTAGAGCGACTTGCTCACGGCATACCAGTCGAGTTTGCGGGTCAGCAGCATCACCCCAGCCAGCAAGCCAAAGACCAGCAGCGAGCCCATCAGCAAGGCGTAATCCTCGGCACTCAGCAGGCCATACAGCAGCGCATACAGGGCCGCCAAGCTGGCGGCGAACACTCCGCCCCGCAGCGCACTGCGCAACACGCCTGCTAGGTACACGCCAAGCAACGCCACGCAGGCACTGGCGGCCACGGCGTAGGCCGTAGCAAACGGCAGGTGCTCAGACAACGACAGCAGCAACAGGTAGAACAGCGCCAACGCCAAGCCCACCAAGCCGTATTGCACCGGGTGCACGGCCAGACGCTTGAGTACCTCAAAGAGGAAGAAGCCGGCGAAGGTCAGGGCGATAAACAGCAGCGCGTATTTGATCGCCCGGTCGGTCTTCAGGTACTGGTCCACCGGATCGACAAAGCTGACGCCGAATTGCCGGCTGTTAAACGCCTGGCATTCATCGCGACTGACGCAATCGTCCAGCGCTTCGGCAAAGTTGGTGGCAAAGAAGCTGGTCTGCCAGCGAGCGCTGAAACCTGTGGCGCTGATCTCACGGGTGACGGGCAAGAACTCGCCGATAAAGCTCGGGTGTGGCCAATCAGAGCTGAGCTGCACCAAGGTTTCGCGGCCCAGCGGGGTGACCGACAGTTGCGCGGTGCCCTGCAGCTTGAGGTTGAAGGCGAACTCCAAGCGCTGCCCTTTGACGCTGTCCAGTGCCGGTAGCGGCGCGTGTACGCCGCTGCTCAGCAAACGGTCGGCACTGCCGGCGGCAAAGGCTAACTCGCTGCCATTCAGACGCAGCTTGAGATCGTTCTCGATGCCGCGAATATCACTGATACCGACGCTGAGAAAGGCCGGTTCGAAGCGGTAATCGGCGTAATCCTCGTTGATGCCGTATTGCGCCGGCAGCTGAAAGTAACCACTGATTTGGTTGTCGCTGTGGTACAGCCGCGCTTGGTAAATGCCACGACTGCGCTGCTCGGTGGCGATACGGCCGTTGAGTTCGAAGCGCTCCGGGAGGAAATACAGCCGTCCGCGGTACTCGCGCTCTTCAAGGTAGCGCTCGGAGGTTTTCTTGTTGGTTTTCCATTCGCGCACGGTTTTGCGGTACGGCACCACCAGCAGTGGCCCGGTCAGCGCTTGGGCTTCGCTGGAGCTGCTGGCGATATCCGCCACCACGTCATCGCGCAGCGCCTGCCGGTCGCTGACCATGCCGCCGATCAGCAGCAGGGGGATCATCAACAGCAAGATCAGTAGGCCAATCACGCCCAGTTTGATCGCCAGATTACGGTTCATCGCGTCTCTCCCTATGGTTGGCCGGGTGGCCGATAGGGAGAGTTTGGATCGCGACTGTGGTGCAGCTGTGGTGCGCAGGTGGAGACTGTGTGGAGATTGGTGTGGCGGGTTTATTCGCCGCGAATGTACTGCTGCAAATGGTTGATTAAGCCGTCTTGCTCGGCGATCACATCTTTAACCAAGTCGCGGATCGACAACAAGCCAACCAACTTGCCGTCTTCCAGTACCGGCAGGTGGCGCAGATTTTTTTCGATCATCAGCTGCATGCACACCCGCGTGCTATCCAGCGGGCTAACGGTAATCAGGTTGCGGGTCATTACATCGCCCACAGTAGTGGCGTAGGACGAGCGCTCCATGCGGGCCACGCGACGCACGAAGTCACGCTCAGTGATGATGCCGGCAACCTCTGCGCCATCCAGCACCATTAGGGCGCTGATATCGGTGTCGGACATCAGCGCCACAGCCTCTAGCACGGTGGTGGCCGGTGTAACGCTAATAATGCTGGAGTGGACTCTAACTTTAAGAATTTCAGCAACCGTCTTCATGCAGCAGCTCCCTGGCTTTATATTTTTTCTAACCGCTCTTTTTGACTTGCAGGATATTTGCCAACCACCGCCGTGCAACGCGCGACAGGCGGCTTAATCTTTACCCCGAGCGCGGGGCAATTTCAACGTCAGGCTGTGTCAGAGTGCGACTGACAACGCTTAAACAGGCAGTCTTGCGGCTCAGAACCATGTCAGCGGCAGTTTTAAGCGACCGCCGGTAAGCGCAAACGCACCTCAACGCCATCCGCCACATTGCGCACCTGCAACACGCCGCCATGCAGACTGGCCACCTCCTGCACGAAATTAAGGCCCAAACCGGTGCTCTTGCGCCCGCTGTTGGGGCGCGGCAAGGAGTAGAAGCGCTCAGTGAGGCGTGCCAGGGCGTAATCCGGAATGACCGCGCCGCTGTTAAACAAGCACACCTGCAGCTGCTCGCCCTCACGCGTGGCCGACCAGCGCAGCACGCCACCGGCCGGGGTGAAATCGAGGGCGTTATCCAGCAGATTGCTCAGCGCTTGGCGCAACAAAAAGCGCTCACCGAGCAGTTGCAACTCGGCGCCGACCTGGTTGTCGACCTGCACGCCGGCACCTTCAATTCGCGCGGTTTGGGCCTGGCTCAGCTCATCCAGCAAATTGTGCAGCGGCACAGCTACTCGCTCCTCTAAGGCCTGCCGCTGTTCTACTTGCGCGAGGTGCAGCAGGCGCTCGATCAACTGCTGTAGGCGTGCGCTTTCGCTTTGGATATTGGCCACAAAGCGCTGACGCTGGGCCTGTGGCATTTCACCTTCAAGCAGCTCAGCAGCGCCACGGATGGCCGCCAGCGGGCTTTTCAACTCATGGGTCAGGGTGTGCACATAGCGCTCAACATAGGCCTTACCCTCCAGCTCACTGCGCATCTGCTCCAGCGCAGTGGCCAACTGACCCAGTTCACCACCGCGCAACGCCGGCGCACTGACTCGCTCGCCCGCTGAGACTGCCCGCGCATAGGCGGTTAAGCGCCGCAGCGAGGCACTTAGCCACCACGACAGCAGGCCGCCAACCAGCAGGCCGAGCACGATAAAACCGGCGCCAAAGTAAGCCAGGCGCCGCTGCGAACGGTCGATATAGGGCTGTAAGGTGCGGCTCGGCTTGCTCACCGAGACCACACCGATGATCTGCCCTTGATCTTTGATCGGTGCCGCCACGTACATCACCGACGACTCAGGGTCGTCCGCCACCTCACGGCTGGAACGCGCGCCGTATTCGCCGCGCAAGGTCAGGTAAACATCGTTCCAGCGCGAATAATCTTCACCGACGGCCTGCCCGCTGGAATCCAACAGCACTTTGCCGGCGGCATCGGTGACGTAGATACGGTGATTAACGGCAACCTTGCTCACCTCACCGATCTGCGCCTGCGGCTGGCGCAGGCCGTACGCCTGAAACAGGCTCTGCCAACGGCTTTGCTGCAAACGCCCAGCGCGCAGATCGGCACTGAGCAATTCAGCCAGCAGGTTGGCGGTATCTACCAAGGTTTCTTCCGTGGACTGGCGCACGCCGGGGCGGATTTCGTCCATCACCGTGCTCAGGACAAAGCCACCGGCTAGGCCGACAAACAGGAAATACACCAGAAAAATGCGGATACCCAAGGGCATCAGGCGTGCCTCGGCGAGTAGCTATAGCCCAGCCCTCGATGGGTTTGAATCGGCTCCGCCTCGGCCTGCACCTGACGCAACTTGGCGCGCAGGCTTTTGATATGGCTGTCGACATTGCGCTCATAGCCGGCATCACTGGGCACACCACTGCCCTCCAGCAACTGCTCACGGCTGAACACTCGCTCGGGCTGGCCTAATAAGGTTTGCAGCAGACGAAACTCGTGACGCGTCAGCACTAACAACTGCTGCTGATAGTGAATTTGCATGCGCTCAGCATCCAGCCGGAACGGGCTGACTGCGGCCTCGTCCGCCAGCACGCGCGGCTGCATGCGCTTGAGGATGGCCTTGACCCGCGCCGCTACTTCACGCGGGCTGAAGGGCTTGGTCACATAATCGTCGGCGCCGATTTCCAGACCCACTACCCGATCGATCTCGGCATTGCGTGCGGTCAGAAACAGCACTGGCACCTCACTGAAACGGCGCAACTGCTTGCAGGCTTCAAAGCCGCTCAGATCCGGCAGGCCAACATCAAGAATCCATAAGTCCGCCGGCGTGGCCTGCTGGTAGGCCAGCGCGGCGCTGGCCAAGGTCAGCCAATGGGTGGTGAACCCTTCGCTCTGCAGGGCGAAAATCAGGGTGTCGGCGATCGCCGCCTCATCTTCAACGATCAGTATCTGGGGCATCGACAAGTAACTCGGCAGCAAGCAAGAAGGGCACGGTGCCCAAAGCCGCCGTCACGGTCAACCGTCAGCAGGCGGGCTTGCCGGCGGTAAAGCGTTTGGCCGGATTAACCGCCGCATTGAATTCACGCAGCGCTTTGGCGCCGATCAGCAGCGGGTAATTGAAGCTGCTGCGGTCGGTAAGGTTGACCTCGACGGTGCGCAGTTGATTGCCCAAACACAGCTGCAGGTCGATCACTGGGCGCTTGGATACATCGGCCGCTGCCGGGTCTTCATCGCCCTCATCGGCGCGGTTCTTAATCTTGCTGATGCGCGCCACACGATGCTCATACACGCTGTCATCGACGCCCGTAGCGGCCAAACGAAAACGCACCCAGTCTTCACCATCACGCTTGAAACTCTGAATATCACGGGCCGACAGCGAGGCGGTGTAGGCGCCCGTGTCCATTTTCGCCTTGAGGGTCTGCCCTAACTCCGGCAGCTGCAGGTACTCGTACCGCCCGTACAGCGTTGGCTCGGCGGCCAGCACTGGCAGGGACAACAGGGTAAAGAGCATCACGATAGCTTTCATGCACAACTCCAAAATTCAGGGGCGGCGGGCGCAGAGCATTGATTGACTGCGTTATAGACCTGCGCGGACAGCAAAGGTGCTTAAGCCGAACGCCTTTTCTAGTCTGCTAACGCTGGCATTGGCCGCATTAACATCCTGGCCCTCAATCGAAATACGAGCCTTTGCGCGCCGGCAGCTCCGACCACAGCTCGTGCAAGTTTGGGAAATTCCAGTCTTCTACAGACTCACGCGCGATGATCTTCTCGCGCCCCACCCACTTGGCCAGATCAATGATCTGTTGCGGGATCGGCGTTTTCGTCTTGGCCGAGAAAAATACTTTAACCCTAGGCGTCAGCAAGGACGTGCCGTGCTGGTCCATGACCACGCCTAGCCGTCCGCTTTCTAGGCGCACTAACGAACCCGTCGGGTAGATGCCGACCGATTTGACGAAGGCTTTAAACACCGCTTCATCGAAATGCCCTTTGCACCACTCGGCCATTTTGCGGATCGACTCGGCAGGGTCCCAGCCGCGCTTATACGGGCGGTCCGAAGTGATGGCGTCATACACATCGCAGACCGCGCCCATCTTGGCAAACAGGCTGATCTGATCACCCTTGAGGCGGTCGGGATAGCCACTGCCATCGACCTTTTCATGGTGGTGCAGGCACACATCCAGCACCAAATCACTGACCTGCTGACTGGCCATAAGGATCTTGCCGCCGGCCACTGGGTGGCTGCGCACGGTGTCGAATTCGCTGTCGGTGAGCTTGCCGGGTTTATTCAGGATCTCATCGGGAATCATCATCTTGCCGATGTCATGCAGCAACCCGGCCATGCCGGCTTCGCGCACCTGCTCCTCAGCCAAGCCAAGCTCACGGGCCAGGGCAATCATCAGGGCGCACACCGCCACCGAGTGCATGTAGGTGTATTCGTCGGAATTTTTCAGCCGCGCCAGGCTGATCAGGGCATTGGGGTGGCGCAGCACTGAGGCGGAGATTTCTTCCACCAACTCCACCACCTGCCCGGCATCAATAGCCTGTCCCATGCGCACTTCGTTAAACATGGCCACCACGGCGGCCTTGGAGCGCGCGCAAAGCTTCTGGGCGCGCTGCACCTCCTCATCCATGGCCGCACGTTTGAGCGCAGGCGTGGCGGCCACGGCGTGCAGGCTGGCCTCCACTTCGGCGGCGACCTCTTCTTCGCTCTGGGCAGACAAGCCTGAGGGCAGATCCAGACCCTTGCTGACATCGATCCAGACCTCATCAATGCCGCTGTCGCGAATGCGCTGCAGGTCGTGTTCGCTGTCCAGCAAAAACCTGGCTTTCCAGAACGGATGCTCCATCCACGAACCGCAAAATTCGTTGATGTACATGCCTATGCATAAATCAGATACCGCAATGCGCTTGAGCACGATAACGACTAGACCACCGGAGAAATGACTTGGTTAACCATAGACGAGCAACCTTAGTGGCAGATTAACATTGGTCGCCTATGGTTCGCAGATGGATTTACCCAACAATTGACCGGCTGTCGGTCGCGCCGACGGCCATCAGCGCAGCGCCCCCTGTTACACTGGCCGACATTTTTTTGCCGGACTTACCCGTGACCAACACCGCATTTAACTCCCTGCCCCTGTCCGCCGCCATGCTGGCTAACCTCGAATCCCTCGGTTATGCGCAAATGACGCCGGTTCAGGCACAGAGCCTGCCGGTGATTCTCAAGGGCATGGACCTGATCGCCCAAGCCAAGACCGGCAGTGGCAAGACCGCCGCCTTTGGCATCGGCTTGCTCAATCCACTCAATCCGCGCTTCTTCGGCTGTCAGGCGTTAGTACTCTGCCCGACCCGCGAACTGGCTGACCAAGTGGCCAAAGAAATTCGCCGTTTGGCCCGTGGCGCCGACAACATCAAAGTGCTAACCCTGTGCGGCGGCGTACCGTTCGGCCCACAAATCGGCTCACTGGAACACGGCGCGCACATCATCGTCGGCACTCCAGGGCGAATTCAGGAGCACCTGCGCAAGGGCACCCTGAAGCTCGACGGCCTCAACACACTGGTGCTCGACGAAGCCGACCGCATGCTCGACATGGGTTTTTACGACTCGATCGCCGACATCCTCGGGCAAACCCCAAGCAAGCGCCAAACGCTGCTGTTTTCCGCCACCTACCCGAGCAGCATCAAGCAACTGTCCGCCGCTTTTATGCGCAACCCGCAGCAGGTCAAGGCCGAGTCGATGCACGCCGACAGCCAGATCGAGCAGCGCTTCTACGAGATTCTGCCGGAAGAGCGCATGGCCGCCGTAAGCAAGCTGCTGGCGCATTTCCGCCCTCAGTCGTGTGTGGCGTTCTGCTTCACCAAGCAACAATGCCAAGAAGTGGTCGATCACCTGACCGCCAGCGGCATTTCCGCCCTGGCCCTTAACGGCGACCTTGAGCAGCGCGACCGCGACCAAGTGCTAGCGATGTTCGCTAACCGCAGTTGTAGCGTGCTGGTGGCCACCGATGTGGCAGCGCGCGGCTTGGACATCGATGCGCTGGATGCAGTGATCAACGTCGAACTGGCGCGCGACTCGGAAATCCACATTCACCGCGTCGGCCGTACCGGTCGTGCTGGCGAAAAAGGTCTGGCCCTGAGCCTGGTGGCACCGGCTGAAGGCCATCGTGCCCAAGCCATTGAAGACCTGCAAAAGTCTCCGCTCAACTGGCAGCAATTGGATTGCCTGAAAGCACAAAGCGGCGCGCCGCTGCTGCCACCAATGGTCACGCTGTGTATCGGTGGCGGGCGCAAAGACAAAGTGCGCCCCGGCGATATTCTTGGCGCCCTCACCGGCGACGCCGGAATTCCCGGCGCGCAGGTGGGCAAGATCGCCATCTTCGACTATCAAGCTTATGTAGCGGTCGAGCGCGGCGTGGCCCAGCAAGCGCTGCAGCGCCTGAATCAAGGCAAGATCAAGGGTCGCTCGTTGCGCGTGCGGATCCTCTAAACAACGCGGCGGCAGCAACGCAGGCCGTTTTTCCGCGGCCCAATAACAGGGAGTTAGTTGTGCGTAACATTCTGGTCGTCGAAGACAGCCCCATGGTGCTGAAGATTCTGGAGCAGATGTTTCGCCAACAAGCGGAGCTGCAACCGTTGTTCTGCGCCACCCTGCACGAAGCTCAGGTGCTGCTTGAAGCTTCGGCCGAGCTGTTCTTCGCCGCGATCATCGACCTTAATCTGCCAGACGCACCGAACGGCGAGATTGTCGACTTGGTGCTGCAGTATCAACTGCCAAGCATCGTCCTCACTGGCACTTACGATGAGCAACGGCGTGAGGAAATGCTGCTCAAAGGCGTGGTCGATTACGTACTGAAAGAAAACCAGTACTCCTATGATTATGCCTTCCGCCTGCTGCACCGCTTAGAGCGCAACCGCTCGGTGAAGATTCTGGTGGCCGACGACTCGAATGCCACCCGTCACTTCATCCGCAACGTACTGAGCAGCCACCTATATCAGATCCACGAGGCTGCCGACGGTGAAGAGGCCCTGCGTATCCTGCAGGAGCAGCCCGACTTTGACCTGCTGATCACCGACCACAGCATGCCGGGTATCAGCGGCTTTGAGCTGACCAAGGTGCTGCGGCAGAAACTCAAGCGCCACGACCTGTGCATCCTTGGCCTGTCCGCTGACAGCAAAGGCTCGCTGAGTGCGCAGTTCATCAAACACGGCGCCGACGACTTCCTGCGCAAGCCATTTTGCCCGGAAGAGCTGACCTGTCGGGTGACCACCACCCTAGAGCGCCGCGAGCTGCTCAATGCGCTGCAACGCGCCGCCCAGATCGACAGCCTGACCGACCTATACAACCGCCACGCGTTTTACCAACAAGGCCAAAATTTGCTGCAGGTCGCCCAGCGCAGCCAACGCCCACTCAGCGTGGCCATGCTCGACCTCGACCTATTCAAGCGCATCAACGACGACTTCGGCCACGCCAGCGGTGATGCAGCGCTAGTCGGCTTTGCCCGTCTATTGCAGGAAGCCTTCGGCCAGACCCTGATTGGCCGCCTGGGCGGTGAAGAGTTTGCGCTGCTCAGCCCTCTTTGCGCCGCACAACTAACGGCTCAACTCGACCAACTGCGCCAGCGCTGCGCCGCCGTGGCTTATGCCAAAAACGCCCCGCCACTGAACTTCAGTGCTGGGGTTTACCAAGCTGCCGACGAAACCCTGGAGAGCTTGTTGCACCACGCTGACTTGCGCCTCTACCAAGCCAAACAGCAAGGCCGCGGTCGCACCTGCAGCCAGCTCGACAGCCAACCGGCGGCCCAGCCGATCACGTAAGATGCGCGGCGTATTTAATCGTCCGCAAAGGAACTCGGTGTGAGCCAAGACGTAGTAATCATTGGCGCCGGCGCCGCCGGTTTGATGTGTGCTTTGAGCGCTGCCGCACGCGGCCGCCAAGTGCTGCTGTTGGACCACGCCAACAAGGCCGGTAAGAAAATTCTGATGTCCGGCGGCGGGCGTTGCAACTTCACCAATCTGTATGTCGAGCCGAGCAATTTTCTCTCGCACAACGCGCATTTTTGCAAATCGGCACTGGCGCGCTTTACCCAATGGGACTTTATCGCCCTAGTCGCCAAGCACGGCGTGGCGTATCACGAGAAGAAACTCGGCCAGCTGTTCTGCGATAACAAATCCAGCGACATTCTTGAGATGCTCCTGGCCGAATGCCATGAGGCCGGCGTGCGCCTGCTACTCGACACCCACATCGAGCAGATTGAAGCAGCTGCGAGCGGTGGCTACACACTGCAGACCAGCGCCGGGCCATTCAGCTGTCAGTCGTTAGTGATTGCCACCGGCGGCCTGTCGATCCCGACCCTTGGCGCCACGGGTTTTGGCTATCAAATTGCCAAGCAGTTTGGTCATACGCTGCTACCGACCCGCGCGGGCCTAGTGCCCTTCACCCTTACCGACCCGCAGCTGAAAGCGCTGTGCGGCGAGCTGTCTGGTACCTCGGTAGAAGACTGCGTGGTCAGCTGCAACGGTCAGAGCTTCAAAGAGAACATCCTGTTTACCCACCGCGGCCTCAGCGGCCCGGCGATTCTGCAGATTTCCTCTTATTGGCAGCCGGGCGATGCAATCCACATCGACCTGTTGCCACATCTCGACTTGCCACAGTGGTTGACCGAGCAACAGGCCGCCCGCCCCAACACTGAGCTGAAAACCCTGCTGGCCGAATTGTTCACCAAGAAAATGGCCGGATTGCTGGCCGAGCAATGGTTCGCCTCGAAGCCGCTCAAGCAATACACCCACGCCGAACTCGCGGCCATTGCCGAACAGCTCGGCAACTGGACCCTAGTACCCGCCGGCACTGAGGGCTATCGCACCGCCGAAGTGACACTGGGCGGCATCGACACCCGCGAGGTTTCGTCTAAAACCATGGAGTCGCAGAAGGCGCCGGGGTTGTACTTTATCGGCGAAGTGTTGGATGTCAGCGGCCACCTTGGCGGCTTTAACTTTCAGTGGGCCTGGGCCTCGGCCTACGCGGCGGCCGAGTACGTATAAGGCCGGCGCGGAAAATCATCTACGCTCCCCATGCATGCGCTTAGCAGCCAGCAAATCATTGCTATACGTCAGCCGTAGCCACGTTCATTGTTACGTTGTCGGCACGTAACCTGAGCTGACAACACATTGGATCTACACATAACCACCGGGAGCTTGACCATGAAAAAACTCATTAGCGCACTTATGGGCGCCAGCCTCAGCCTGCTGTTGGCCGCCTGCGCCACCGCACCCGCGGGCGGCAGCCCCGGCGAGATGGAAATTCGCAGCGGCAAAATTGAACAAATCACGCCCGCGCAAATGCAAACCAACCATGACAGCGGCGTGGGCGCCATTCTCGGCGGCTTGGCCGGTGTAGGTTTAGGCAGCCTGATTGGCGGCGGTACAGGCCGCGATGTGGCCATGGTTGCCGGCGTGATTGGCGGCGCCCTAGCGGGCAACGAAGTAGAAAAAAAGAAATATGATCAAGCTGTCGACGCGCAGCAGATCATCGTGCGGGTCAAGAGCGGCGTACTGGTGTCAGTCACCCAGCCCATCAATCCGCAACTGAACACCGGCATGAAAGTCTATATCGAAGGCAACGGGACTCAGGCGCGGGTCGTGCCGCAGTACTAAGCTGATGTAAGCGCTCGACCCATATCACTGGGTCGGGCACACCTTACAACCTCACCTAAGGAGTCATGATGGAAGCCCATGTCCACGACCTCACTGCTCTGCTCAACCAGCTAGGCCTGTCTAGCTTGGACAGCCTACTCGCCCAGCATGCGCCCTTGGATGAGTCCACCAGCCTGGCCGATGCACCCTTCTGGAACAGTGCACAAGCGAGCTTCTTGCGCGAACAACTGCACCGCGATGCCGACTGGGCCGAAGTGGTCGACCAGCTCAATCTATTGCTGCGACAACCTCGTTAGGGCCGCTATTAAGCGCAGGCATGATTGCCAGCCGCTACCGGCCGATCTACCGTCTAGGCATGTTTCTGCCTAGCGAGGCCCGCCGTGACTGCACCGCGTATCGATTCGCCCCTGCCCATCAACGAGCCGCCTCAGGTCCGTGAGTTTCGCCAGATTCTAGTCTGGCCCTTGCAACTGTTACCGGCCGGCAATGCCAACGGCGGCCGCGTACAGCACGACGAACTACACCAGCGTCTTTGTGCAGGCGGCTGGCAAGCGGCGGTCAGCGCGTTTGCCGGTGAGCTACAACGTTTTAGCGAACGGCACTACAAAGAGTTCGTGTCTTTTCTGCCGCACGCGCAGCGCTTTCTCTACGGTGAAAGCCGCGCCGCGCCCGGCGCCAATCCAGAAGGTGAGGCCGCCCTGCGCGCCTTTCGCCGCCACGATATTCACAGCTTGCGCGTGGTGCTACGTGAAGGCATGCCGGCCATACTGCTGCGCGTGGCGCGTATTGAGCTGAGTCTGCTGGACGATGTGGATGCCGCCTTGCTGCAAGTCGAGCTGCACACCCAAGACTTGAGCCTGGAGGTCGCCCACGACCTGCTTTACCGTTTCGGCCGTGCTTATCCCACCGGCTGGGACGAAGACGGCAACGGCGTGCACAACGTCCTGCAGGTGCAATGGCTGGATGCCGACAGCAATGTACTGGCCAGCTCGGATGCTGATCAACGTGAGCGCTTTCTCGACTTTGCTGTGCAACACCGCGCACCGACAATTTCCTCGCACTGGGCCTTTCTGCTGCAGCCGCTGGTTCTCGACCCAACCAGCGCGCAAGACGTGTTGCGCTTTCGCCAGATCGAATACCACCGCATGCCACTGCTGGCTTATCTGGCCCTCGACAACCCACGCGCCCTGACCGCCGAAAACTGGGTGCGCTTAGGCTTGGTGGCCACCCTGCACCCGAACGAAGCGCTGCCGGTGCACAGCCCTGAAGTGCGTGAATTTGAGGCGCGCTATTGCTATGACCGTTATTGGAGCAACACCCAAGCCGGCCCCAATACTCGCTTTCTCTGCAGTGGGCGCGCGCTCTTGGTAATCGGCGATGCCAACTCCGAGTTCTTTCTGAATGCCGAGCGCGGCATCCTCGCGCAATTTCGCCATCAGTACCGCCTGCTGTTTCTGGTCAACCACTTCCACCGCGCCACCCTGCTGCTCTACTCACAGCTGCTGGCCGATGCCATTCAACGCTTGGATGTGCGCTCGCCGGACTCCATCCGCCGCTTCAAACGCCGGATCCGCGCCAGCTTCGAAGGCTTCCTGCGCTTCACTCACCGCTACTGGTTCCATGAGCTGTCGGAAATTCCCCATCTACAAGCCGTGTACCGGCTGTGCGCCACATGCTTGGGCAACGACACCCTGTATGACGAGATCAAAGGCGAGATCCGCGAGATGGTCGATTATCTCGACAGCGACGCACAACGCCGCCAGTCGACCACGGTGATGCGCCTGACCGTGGTCACTACCCTGAGCTTGGTCGGCACCGTGGCCACAGGTTTTCTCGGCATGAATATCTTTGCCGACGCGGAAGAGCCTTTGCCGCAACGAGCCCTGTTCTTTATCAGCGCGTTGCTCGGCACCGGCGTATTGACCGCTTATGCGGTGATCAAATCGAAACGCTTGGCCGACTTACTCGACGCCCTCTCCGATGAGAGCCTGAGCTCTGGGCAGCGCATGCGCGCGATTTTCGGCTCGTGGCGGCGCAATCAGTGATGATCGCAACCGTTAGCGCAAGGTTGCGGCAATTGCCGCTATTTCTGCTGCATGAGTGGCGAGCAGGGCTAGCTCGCCGTTATCACTGAGGCTATTCAGCGGTGCCGGCAGCTTGGCGAACGCGGCCAGCTGCTCGAGTGCCGGCAGGTCATCGGTGTAACCGTCCGCCTTGAGCGCATGAAACAGGCTGAGGTTGACGACATCGAGCAACTCCAGCTCTGGGCAGCCGCGATAGCTCCAGTCACCGGCATGACGGATTATCTTGATATAAGCCTCGTCCACCGCCCACTTTTTCATCACGATCACGCCCAGAGAGCGGCTGTATTCGCGGCACAGCTTGGCGTACTGCTCGGCGCTGGGGATTTCCGCCGCGGTTTTAAACGCCGACAATACGGCCAGCGTACCAACCTCACTGAGCAAGCTGGCCAGCAGTGCCTGATCAGGTGCTACCCGGCCCACGCTACGCGCCATAAAGGCGCTAACGCTGGCCTTGCGCACCAAGCGCTCCCAGGCCTCGACGAACAGTTTCTTGTGCGCAGGGCTGTGCAGAATAAACAGACTTTTGACACTGTGAGCCATGGTCAGCCGATCAATCTGCGCCATGCCCAGCACGCGCAATACGTCCAGAAGACTCTTCGGTGGCTGCTGGGTACGCAGCAAGGCGCTGCTGGCGTACTTCATCAAAATCGCACTGAGCGCCGGATCACGACTGATCAGCCGACTCAACTGCACCAAGGTGACGTCCGGATTACTCAGGGCGCGGCGAATCTCTAGGGTGATGGTTGGCAGGCTAGGCAATTGCTCTTCGCCGCTCATCAGCTGGGTGACGACCTGCCGATAGATGGCGTAATCGGATACAACTTTACTCACAACAAAATCCCTGTTGAATCGCGCTTGTCCAAGGTTACCTTAAGGCTGCTGCGTCGCCGCCGGCAAATCTCGCCACGTCAGGTATAAACGGGTATCGAACTCCAATTGCCGATAGCCCGGCAGCATGTGCTCGCACAGCTGGTAGAAAGCCTTGTTGTGGTCGTGCTCTTTCAGGTGCGCCAATTCGTGCACCACAATCATCTGCAGAAACTCCGGCGGCGCCTGCTTAAACAAGGCGGCCACGCGAATTTCTTTCTTGGCCTTGAGCTTGCCGCCCTGCACCCGCGAGATCGTCGTGTGCAGGCCAAGGGCGCGGTGGGTCAGGTCCAAGCGATTGTCGAATAGCACCTTGTCGATATTCACGGCATTACGCAGGTGCTCTTGCTTGAGGGCCACGGTATAGGCGTACAAGGCTTTGTCGCTCTGGATCTGATGACGCTGCGGATAGCGCTGCTGCAGATACGCCTCCAAGCGCTGCTCATCCAGCAGCTGCTGGACCTGTTGCAGCAAGGCCGCAGGATAACCCTGAAGGTATTTCAAAGCGGACATTACAGCGACCAATAACGAGCGAAAGAGATGTGCGCTGGGTTGCACAGAGGCGACAGTCTACTCAAAGCCGGTGTATTTCTCAGCAGGCATCCACCTGACAGAGATTAATGGCACAAGCCATTAGGGTGACAGACCATCGCGCAGCTCGGCCCACTCTGGCGACTGGGCTATTTCGGCGACCTCCTGCTGCAGAAAAGCCATCAGCTGAGTATTGGCGGTGCTAGTAAATAGAAAACGTTGAAAGCTCGGCAACTGCTCTTGGCTGACAGCAGCCCACTGGTCAAAGTCGGCTATTTGCGCGCGCAAAGAAGGCAATGCACTGGCCTGCAGTACCACTACATCTACCCGCCCGCGTTGTAACTTGCGCACGTTGCTTAAGTCATTATGAACGTCTTCACGCAGCAGCATGCCGCGCCGAATAAAAGGCTCGAGATCGGCATACAGATAGCCGTGTATAGCCCCAAGACGCAGCGGCTTTGGTGGGCCTTGCAGGGTGAAATGCAAGTCGTCGGCTTGGCGCGAGAGCAATACATCATGGTCGCCCATCAATGCCGCGGACCAGAGAAATCGCTGGCGCTCGGGGTCGTCAAACCAAGTCGGATTGGCCCACGCCACCACGCCTTGCCAGTCAGCACGAGCAACGATCCGATTAAGGCGCAGACGCGGTATCTGCCGCGCCTCAAACAGATAACGCCCCTGCGACTGGCGGCTCAACCAACTGGCCAGGCGGACCGTATAGCTCCGCTCCGGCCTTATGCCCTCCACCGCAAAGGGTGCAGTGCTGTAATCGGAATAAAGGCTGATTTTTTCCACAGCTGCCGCTGTGGCACTGCAACTGGCCAGGCCGAATAACAACGCAGCGATCTGCCAACATTTGCACATGGCGGGAATGAGCCTTAATACGGGTTGCAGCAGTCTAGTACCGTGCGGGAAGAATCTGTTCCCTGTCGGACAAATTATCGCCAAGGATACCAATCTCGCCGCCGAGCTTTGCATGAGCGCCAACCTACAAAAGTAAAAAGCCCGCTCAGTTGAGCGGGCTTTGGGTGCTTAGCAGCTACGCCTTAGTTGACCTTGGCGGCTAACTCACCACTGGCGTAACGCTGGTACATGCCTTCGAGGGAGATCGGCTTGATCTTCGAGGCATGGCCGGCGGTGCCGAACGCTTCGTAACGGGCAATGCAGATGTCACGCATCGCCACGACGGTCGCGGCAAAGAATTTACGCGGGTCGAACTCGCTCGGCTGCTCAGCCATCATCCGGCGGATAGCACCGGTTGAAGCCAGACGCAGATCGGTGTCGATGTTGACCTTACGCACGCCGTACTTGATGCCTTCAACAATTTCTTCCACCGGCACGCCGTAGGTTTCTTTGATGTCGCCGCCGTACTGGTTGATGATCGCCAGCCACTCTTGCGGCACGCTCGACGAGCCGTGCATGACCAAGTGAGTGTTGGGAATACGCGCGTGGATCGCCTTGATGCGGTCGATAGCGAGAATGTCGCCGGTCGGTGGCTTGGTGAACTTGTACGCGCCGTGGCTAGTGCCGATGGCAATAGCTAAAGCATCCACTTGGGTTTGCTTAACGAAGTCAGCGGCTTCTTCCGGATCGGTCAGCATCTGGCTGTGATCGAGAATGCCTTCGGCGCCGACGCCGTCTTCTTCACCGGCTTGACCGGTTTCCAGGCTGCCCAGGCAACCCAGCTCGCCTTCTACCGACACGCCGCAGGCATGCGAGAACGCTACGGTTTCGCGGGTTACGCGCACGTTGTAGTCGTAGTCGGCTGGGGTTTTACCGTCGGCTTTCAACGAGCCGTCCATCATCACCGAGCTAAAGCCCAGCTGGATCGAGCGCTGGCACACGTCAGGGCTGGTGCCGTGGTCCTGGTGCATGCACACCGGAATATGCGGGAACTCTTCGATCGCGGCCAGAATCAGGTGACGCAAAAACGGCGCGCCGGCGTATTTGCGCGCACCGGCCGAGGCCTGCACGATCACGGGCGAGTCGGTCTTGTCAGCCGCTTCCATGATGGCGCGCATCTGCTCAAGGTTGTTGACGTTGAACGCTGGCACGCCGTAGCCAAATTCGGCGGCGTGATCGAGCATTTGACGCATGCTAATAAGTGCCATGTTGCCTGTCTCCCATTGGAGGTCATTAATTCTGCGCGCAGGCCTAAGACCTGCGCGGGTTAAATCAGTTAGCCGGCGCCTTGCAGCCACGGCCGATCAAATCGTCGTTGGCGACCCAGTACACCAAGCCCTGCTCGCCTTTGCGGTGAAAGCCCAGCACCCCGTCACTGTAGAGCTCGCCAGAGCCCGAGGGCTCTTGCTTGAGGTGATAAAGCATGTCGCCGGCGCCGAGGCGCACTTCCACGCCCTGCTCAACCGCGCTATCCGGCCGCCAATAAACCTCGACCTGCGAATCACACACCCAGCGCGTCCATTGCCCCGCCGGTTCCGGGGTAATGGCACAAGCGCCGAGGCTAGTTGCCAGGGCGAGGATGATCATCTGTTGGCGCATCAGGTTATTCCTTTTCTGCTGCAACGCGAGGCGGTACAGGCTGACAGTTTGTTCAGCCTTTAGCGCGCTGTTCCAGCACTTCAACCGCTGGCAGCACTTTACCCTCGACGAACTCAAGGAACGCGCCGCCGCCGGTGGAAATATAGGAGATTTGCGCCGCTATGCCGTATTTGTCGATCGCCGCTAAGGTGTCACCACCGCCCGCAATCGAGAACGCGGCGCTGGCGGCGATGGCTTCGGCCAACACCTTGGTGCCGTTGCCGAACTGATCAAACTCAAACACGCCAACCGGACCGTTCCACAGAATGGTCTTCGCTGACTTCAGCAGCTCAGCGAACTGCGCGGCGGTCTGCGGGCCGATGTCGAGGATCATGTCATCTTCGGCTACATCGGCGACCAACTTGACCGTCGCTTCGGCGTCTTCGGCAAAAGCCTTGGCCACCACCACATCGACCGGCAACGGCACGCGGACCTTGGCGGCGATGGCGCGGGCGGTGTCTAGCAGCTCAGCTTCATACAGCGACTTACCGACCGGAAAGCCCGCGGCGGCGAGGAAGGTATTGGCGATACCGCCGCCCACGATCAACTGGTCGCAGATCTGGCTCAGGCTATTCAACACGTCGAGCTTGGTTGATACCTTGGAGCCGGCAACGATAGCAGCCATTGGCTTGGCCGGATTACCCAGCGCCTTGCCCAACGCATCCAATTCGGCGGCCAGCAACGGGCCGGCGCAGGCGATTTTGGCGAACTTAGCCACGCCATGGGTCGAGCCCTCGGCACGGTGCGCAGTACCGAAAGCGTCCATCACAAATACATCGCACAGGGCTGCGTATTGCTGGGCCAACGCATCGGCGTTTTTCTTCTCGCCCTTATTAAAACGCACGTTCTCGAACAGCACGACTTGGCCCGGCTGTACGTCAACGCCGCCGAGGTAATCAGCAATCAGCGGCACGTCGCAGCCTAGGGCCTTGCTCAAGTAAGCCGCCACTGGCGCTAGGCTGTTCTCGGCACTGAACTCGCCTTCAGTCGGGCGACCTAAGTGCGAGCAAACCATTACCGCAGCACCTTTTTCCAGCGCCAGCTTGATGGTCGGCAGAGACGCGAGAATGCGCGCATCGCTCTTCACTACACCGTCTTTTACCGGGACGTTGAGGTCTTCGCGGATCAGCACGCGCTTACCGGCGAGGTCGAGGTCGATCATTTTAACAACAGTCATGGTGTTCAGTCCTGTCGGGGCTGGTGAGTCGTGGAAACAGCGGCAACGTCGAGCCAATGTTGGGCAACGTCGAGCATACGGTTGGCAAACCCCCACTCGTTATCAAACCAAGCCAACACGTTCACCAGCCGAGGGCCGGAAACGCGGGTCTGGCTGCCATCGACGATGGCCGAGTGCGGGTCATGGTTAAAATCACAACTGGCGTGCGGCAGCTCGGTGTAGGCCAGCAAGCCCTTCAGCGGGCCGCTTTCGGCAGCCGCGCGGAGCAACTGATTGACCTCGGCGGCCGTGGTGTCGCGGGCCATTTGCAGGGTGATGTCGAGGCACGAGACATTCAGCGTTGGCACCCGAATCGCTTTGGCTTGAATGCGCCCAAGCAACTCTGGCAGCAGCCGCTCGATACCACGCGCTAGCCCGGTCGACACTGGAATCACCGACTGAAAGGCCGAACGCGTGCGGCGCAGGTCTTCGTGGTGATAGGCATCGATGACCGGCTGATCGTTCATGGCCGAGTGAATGGTGGTGATCGACGCATACTCCAGACCAATCGCCTCGTTCAGCAACTTGAGCAGCGGCACCCCGCAGTTGGTGGTACAGGAGGCGTTGGACACCAGTAACTCGGCGCCGCTCAGCTGCTGCTGATTAACGCCGAAGACGATGGTGGCGTCGATATCCGCCTCGCTGGCCATCGGTTGCGACAGCAATACGCGCGGCGCACCGGCCGCGAGAAAACGCTCAGCCTGCTGCCGCGTGGTGTACTGGCCGGAACACTCCAGCACCAAATCGACGTCCAGCGCGGCCCAGTCGATGGTTTCCGGGGTGCTATGGCGCAGTACCTTCACGCAGGCACCGTTGATATGCAGACAGTCGCCGTCAACTTTCACTTCACCGGGAAAACGCCCGTGAGTGGAGTCGAAGCGCGTCAGGTATTCGATGCTGGCCTGATCGGCCAGATCATTCAACGCGACGATCTCAATCGCGCAGCCGGCGCCCCGCTCATGCAGCGCACGCAGCACGCAACGACCGATACGGCCGTATCCGTTGAGGGCGATTTTGTAGGGGCGCTGGGACATGAGGATCTCGTTAAAGTGCATTCGCAAAAATGGGGCGCGCAGCGATAACCCTCACTGCGCGCCCCATCTTACAGCCGCTTAGGCGTCGAGCAATTCGGCAGCGGTTTCCAGTACGTTTTCCAAGGTAAAACCGAACTCTTCGAACAGCTGCGGCGCCGGGGCCGACTCACCGAAGCTGGTCATACCGATGATGCGGCCTTCCAGGCCCACATACTTGTACCAGTAGTCCGCATGGGCGGCTTCGATGGCGATCCGCGCGCTGACCTGCAGTGGCAACACGGCCTGCTTGTAACCAGCATCTTGAGCGTCAAACACGCTAGTGCATGGCATCGACACTACACGCACTTTGCGACCTTGCGCGGTGAGGGCTTCGTAGCCTTGCACAGCCAAACCGATTTCCGAACCGGTAGAGATCAGAATCAGTTCCGGCTCGCCGGCGCAGTCTTTCAATACATAGCCACCACGAGCGATATCAGCCAACTGCTGAGCATCACGGCTTTGGTGCGGCAGGTTCTGGCGGCTGAAAATCAGTGCCGACGGGCCGTCATTACGCTCAATCGCACACTTCCAGGCCACCGCCGATTCCACCGCATCACACGGACGCCAAGCATCAACGTTCGGTGTGCCGCGCAGGCTGGCGATTTGCTCAATCGGCTGGTGCGTCGGGCCGTCTTCACCCAAGCCGATGGAGTCGTGGGTGTACACATACAGCACGCGCTGCTTCATCAGGGCGGACATGCGCACCGCGTTACGGGCGTACTCCATGAAGATCAGGAAGGTCGCGCCGTACGGCACGAAACCGCCGTGCAGGGCCACGCCGTTCATGATCGCGCTCATGCCGAACTCGCGCACACCGTAGAACATGTAGTTGCCAGAGGCGTCTTCAGCCGACACACCCTTGCAGCCTTTCCACAGGGTCAGGTTGGAGCCGGCGAGGTCGGCAGAGCCGCCAAGGAATTCCGGTAGCAGCGGGCCGAAAGCATTCAGGGTGTTCTGGCTGGCCTTGCGGCTGGCGATGGTTTCGCCCTTGGCTGCCACTTCGGCGATATAGGCCGCAGCCTTGGCGCTGAAGTCCGCTGGCAACTCGCCCTTGCTACGGCGGGTGAATTCGCTGGCGAGCTCAGGGTAGGCAGCTGCGTAGGCAGCAAAGCGTGTGTTCCACTCGGCTTCGGCGGCGGCACCGGCGGCTTTGCCATCCCACTCGGCGTAGATATCCGCCGGAATTTCGAACGGGCCGTGGTTCCACTTCAGTGCGGCGCGGGTCAGGGCAATCTCGTCGGCACCCAATGGCGCGCCGTGACAATCTTCTTTGCCGCCTTTGTTCGGCGAGCCAAAACCGATGGTGGTCTTGCAGCAGATCAGCGTCGGGCGGCCGGTTTCGGCGCGCGCGGTTTCGATGGCGGTTTTGATTTCGTCGGCGTCATGGCCGTCGACATTGCGGATCACCTGCCAGCCGTAAGCCTCGAAGCGCTTAGGCGTGTCATCGGTGAACCAGCCTTCGACTTCGCCGTCGATGGAGATGCCGTTGTCGTCATAGAACGCCACTAACTTGCCCAAACCGAGGGTGCCGGCCAGCGAGCAGACTTCATGGCTGATGCCTTCCATCATGCAGCCGTCGCCCATAAAGGCGTAGGTGTGGTGGTCGACGATGGTATGGCCGTCGCGATTGAACTGCGCGCCCAGCACTTTTTCCGCCAAGGCAAAACCCACGGCGTTGGCGATGCCCTGGCCGAGCGGGCCGGTGGTGGTCTCAACGCCCGGGGTGTAGCCGTATTCCGGGTGACCCGGGGTGCGGCTGTGCAGCTGACGGAAGTTCTTTAAGTCGTCAATCGACAGGTCGTAGCCGGTCAGGTGCAGCAGCGAGTAGATCAACATCGAGCCGTGGCCGTTAGACAGCACGAAGCGGTCACGGTCAGCGAATGCTGGGTTGCTCGGGTTGTGCTTGAGGAAGTCACGCCACAACACCTCGGCGATATCCGCCATGCCCATCGGGGCACCCGGGTGGCCACTGTTGGCTTTTTGCACAGCATCCATGCTGAGGGCGCGAATGGCATTGGCACGCTCACGACGGCTGGGCATCGCTGATCT
>RCMZ01000366.1_pt1 | contig 38363 bp, 21 predicted proteins | sample 2041141 | NCBI WGS metagenome assembly RCMZ01 (sample SAMN09708263, study PRJNA481090) | Wastewater metagenome, whole genome shotgun sequencing project. | biome: sewage; isolation source: Davis station wastewater (DW) | place: Antarctica: Davis Station | collected 2010-03-01 | reverse complement strand
GCCTGCTCGTGCTGCGCATCAAGCTCGAAACGGAGATGCTCGGCGAGGGCATCGTGCCGCCGCCGCGGCACGGCCTCTAGGCGGCTGCGTAGGGTGTGTTGATATGCATTTCATGGGCGCGACGACCGCTGAACGGGATGCAGCGCAAAGCGCGGCGCCGCCGCCTGGCTGGCGCCAGGCTAACCGGCGCAACGCGGCGATGCGCCCGTTCAACGGCCGTCTCGCAGGGTTGTGCCGAGGGGGCGTTACGCCCCTTGCCCGCACCCCGGTGCGGGCGGCGGCGCGCGCCTGGTAGTCACAGCCCCCGCGGCACAACGCGCTCCACGAAATGTAGGTCAACACCTCCTAGAAGGCGACGCTCATCCGCGCCGACCATTCGGAGACGTTGCGCAGGTCGCCCTGCAGGCGGGTATCCGACGAATAGCGCAGGCCGACGCTGACGTTGCGCGCCAGCGCGTGCGACAGCCCGAGGAAGACGCGCTGATTTTCCGGCGCGTTGTTGAGCTGCCGGCCGTTAACCGTCTGCCCGCCGCCCCGGTTTTCCTGCACGCCGACCTGCGACTCCCAGCCCGCCGCGAACTTCCAGCGCAGATAGCCGGTCACGCCGTAGGCCGTCTGCTGCTCCATCCGGCGGCCACCGTAGTAGTTGTCGTTGGTTTCGTAGAAGGTCACTTCGGGGACCAGTTCGACGCTCCAGTCGGCGGCCAGGCGACGCACCCAGCCGAGCGCGAGGACGGCCTTCCAGCGGTCATCGCCGGGATTGAGCAGGCGCTTGCCGTCGTACTGCCCGGAAGGCGGCATGACGGTGACGCCGACGCCCAGCCACTGGCCGCCGTCCGGGTCGTTCACCGGCCATACCGTAAGCCCCAGGCGCAGGTCGGCCGGTCCGGCGATCGGCTCGCCGTAGCCCATCGGAAAACGCCCCTCGGTCCGGTGCGCCTCGATGTAGGGCTGCAGCACCGACCAGGCGGCGGTCATGTCGCCGATCCGGTCGTACAGGGTGAGGCCGAGCGCCGCCGCGCGCCCGACCATCTTGCCGGTCCCAAGACGCACGCCCTTGACGTAGGGCCCGTCGACCTCGCGCTCGAGCAGCAGGAAGCTCAGCACGCGCGTCCCGACCGGCGCCGCGACGTAGGCGCCCGGCATCGGATCGCTGGCGGCAGCGGCGACCTGCGGCAGCGCGAGGACGGAGAGCGCGAGGAGAAGGCGGCTACCTGCGCGGCGGGCGGCCGGGGCGAAGAAGGAAGAGGAAGGCTGGACGATCGGTTTCACGGCGGGCGACCTGAATGAATGTGCGGGATATATGCTGGATTCGCCAGGAAATCGACGATTCCGCGCGAAAAACGATGAAAACCCGAAGGCTGAAAACCGCTTGGAACGGTCTTTTCTCCGTCCGGAAATTATCGAATCCGGTACGGTATCAACCCATGTTTTTCCTTGAGAATTCCGTTTTTTCGCGACTGAATTGCGTTTTTTCAGCGGGCGGGTGAATTGCCGGCCGCATTATCCAACAAATTCCCCGCCGGACGCACGTCATTTCCGGCCGGCGCGCCGCGCCGGGCGCGAAAAAAGCCCGGGGCCGCGCGCGGCTCCGGGCTGTGGCGTCTTGCCGGCGCGCCTCAGAGGGTGCTGAGGATATTGAGGAACCAGCCGCGGCTGCGGTACGAGAGGTTGGTCAGATCGTCCGAGTAGGTGGTGAAGTTGTAGCCCGCCCCCACCTTCACGTTCTGTCCGAGGTGGCGATACACCGCCACCAGCGCGCCGGCCTTCGCGTCCTGCGCTTCCCTGGCGCGCAGGTTGCGCAGTTCGGTCACGACGTCCCACTCGCGGATCCAGTGCCAGTCGGCGCGCAGGACGATGAGGTCGGCGCGGCTGGAGAACCATTCGCCATCGACCTTGGACGCCTTCAGTTCGCCGATGCGCAGGCCGTACTTGACGCCGAGCGAGAGCCAGGGCTTCGCGTCCCAGATCGTATCGACGGAGAAGACCTGGCTCTTCTGCGCGTAGTCGGCGATCACGCCGGCGCCGGTGAGCTGGCCGGCGGACGGGACGTTGTGGAAGTTGGTGTACTTCACCAGCGTGTTCCAGCGGTCGTTGTCCACCGGCCGGTAGGCCGCGCCGAGCACCAGTTCGTGGTAGTTGCCGTCGTAGAAGGCGCCCTGCGTGTTGCTGCTGCGCGACATGTTGAACTTGCCGAGCAGGCGCCAGGCCTTGTCGAGCTGCTGGCCGTAGGTGTTGCGGACGAGCCAGGTGTTGCGCTTGACGCCGTTGCTGCCGTCGTCGCTGCGCAGTTCGAGCGCGCCCGAGTACTTGAGGCCGGCGTACTTGTAGCCGGTCGAGACGCCGAGCGCCCGGCGGTCCAGATCGCCGGCGAGCGGATCGCTGATGCGGCCGAGTTCGATCTTGCTGCCGAGGTTCCAGCGGTCGTTCGGCGCGTGGTCGATGCCGAAGGCCTGCGTCGCGCTCTGCGGGCCGGCGCCGTGCGTCACGCGCGTTTCGCCGAACAGGCGCGTTTCGTCGCTCATGCGGTAGTCGGAGCCGCTGATCCAGCTGCCGTAGCGCCCGCGGTAGGCGACGTCGGGGCTTTCGCTTTCCATGCGGTAGTTGAGGTAGGCGTTGCTGCGGTCCGACAGGCGGTAGTCGGCGCCGAGCAGGCCGCCGATCCCCAAGCTGCCGTCGGACGCTTCGGCGTTGAGCTTGACCCGGTCGTTCACGCGCCAGCTGCCGCCGAGGCCGGCGCGGTCGTTCTCTTCGCGGTTGCCGCTGCGCGCCGCCGTTCCCTGCAGGAAGGCGTAGGCCGACCAGTCCTCCTTCTCGCCGGGCTGGCCGCCTTCGCGGTCCGGCCGGTATTCGGCGCGCACCACGACGTCGGTGCGCGCGCCGTTCTGCGACAGCGTCGGGCTGGCGTTGGCGATGCGCGTGACGCGGTTGTCGTGGCGCATGCCGAGCGCCAGCGCCCACTCCTCGTCGAGCTTGCGGCGCACGGCGACTTCGCCGTTGCTGTAGTCCTGCGTGTCGGCCTGACGGTCGTCGGCCTTGACCTGGATCTCGGTCGCATCGCCCACCGGCAGCGCCGCGCGCAAGCCGGCCTGGCGCACCGCCTCCCCGTTGAAGGCGATCTGGCCGGGGCCGGAGAAGCCCTTCTGGCGATCCTGCACGTAGGCGCTGAGCTTGCCCTTGCCGCCTTCGCTCACCTCGGCGAGGTCGACCGCAGCCTCGACGCGCGTCGCCGTGGCGTCCTGCGCGACGCCGCTGTTCTGGCTGTTGAAGCCGAAGCCGCCGTCGATCGACGTCGTGCTCATGTTGCCGGGGCCGCTCGAACGGGCCACTTCGGCCTTCAGCGTGGTGCCCGCCGCGACCCGCACGGTGACGTCGAGGCCCTGCAGGCTCTGGTCGCTGCCCGATTCGCCCTGGTGGTAGCCGGTCAGCCCGAGGCGCAGGTAGTTGTTGACCCAGTGGCTGGCGCGCAGGCCGGTGGCCAGGCTGCTGACGGCGGTGACGCCCGGCACGTATTCGTAGGTCACCACCAGATGCAGCGGGTGACCGGACAGCGCGCTGGTATAGACGAGGCTGCTGGCGCTGGCCGTCGACGGCAGCGGCTCGCGCAGCATGACGCGGCCCTGCAGGTAGTTCACCTCGTAGTCCTGCGCCGGGCTCAGCTGCTTGCGCTCGATGACGAGGCCCGAATCGCGGTCGCGCACTTCGACCCAGACGCGCTCGGAGCCGCGCGTCACGTCCTGATGGCGCATGTAGTAGAGCGAGCCGCCGGTGCCGCGGAACTCGTCGCGCGCGCCCAGCGTTCCCGGGTCGGCGGCGAAGGCTTCGACGTTGCTGCGCCGCTCGCCGAAGGAGGTCGCCTCCTCGGAGCGCAGGCGCGCCCGCGCGCCGTAGAGGCCGCGCGAATACTGGATCAGCTCGGAGCCGGTCCATTGCGTCTGGAAATTGCCCCACATCACCTGCGAGTCGCCCTTCTCCAGGCGCACGTAGAACTTGCCCTGGGTCGGCGCGTCGTCCACCGTCGTGCTGTCGTCGCCGTACACCGGGTAGTAGGCGTCCGGGTCGATGTTGCGCAGCAGGTAGCGCGGATCCTTCGCCGAGAAGTTGCTGAACAGGTCCTTCAGCGGCTGCTCGCGGGTGTCGGCGGCGGCGGTCAGCAGCCAGTCGCCCTTGACCTTGCCCTTCAGGTAGAAGGCGCCGCGCCCGTCGACATAGCTTTCCTTCTGGTAATGCTGGGTGTCGTTGGTCACCAGCGCGGCCGGACCGCGCACCGTATTGTTGCCGACCGTGAGGTCGCCGACGGCGATGTAGAACCAGTCGTTGTCGGGGATCGACAGATTGCGCCGGAACTGCGAAGCCTTGCCGGCGGCGTCGCGCACCTCGACGGCGACGGTATGCGGACCGGCCGGCAGGATCTGGCGCAGCACGAAGCGCCCGCCGTCGTCGACCGGCACCGGCAGGCCGAGCGCCGTGACGCTTTCGCCGGCCTTGATGCCCTTGCCGCTGACGCTGATCGTACCGCCGCGCACCGGGATGTTGCTCACCGCCAGGGCGTTCTCGCCCCAGCCGACGAGCGCCTCGCGCTGCGGCGATTCGAGATCGTTGAGCGGACGCGGACGGGCGGCGACGTTGAGGCGCTTGAGCGCGGTTTCGTCGAAGCGCCCCTGTTCGTCATACACGCGCAGCAGGTAGCCGTATTCCTCCTGCCCTTCGGCCGGCACTTCCCAGCGCGCGGGCTGCTCCCAGTTCAGCGGGACGACGGCCAGCGGCACGCCGTCCGGACGCTGGCCCTGCGTGAAGATGCGCACTTCGGCGCGGCGCAGCCAGGTCTGGTAATTGGACCAGGCGCGGAACTGCGCGGGCTGGCCGCGCAGCACGAGGTCCTTGTCCGACCACACGTTGAGCGCCGGCTTGGCGGCCAGGTCGTCGTACTTGACCTGGATGTCGGCGCGTTCGAGCGCGACGTCGGTGCAGCGCTGGCGGTCGGCCTCGTTGACCGCGCCGCCGGACAGATCCTCGCCGTCGACGGTGATGCGGAACGGCAGGTCCGGCGTCTCCGCCAGCGGCGCGCAGGCGGCGCGCGCCGGCAACACCGGCGGCGCGGCCGGAACGGCCGCGTCGTGCCAGGCGGTGATCTCGACGCGGCGGTTGCGCGCCATGCCCTCCGGCGTGGCGTTGCTCGCCACCGGAGCGGATTCGCCGCGGCCGCTCATGGCCACCGCGTCGACCGGCAGTTCCAGCCGGCGGCGCAGGAAATCGGCGACGGCCAGGGCGCGCGCCTCGGAGAGGCCGGGGTTGTCGCGGAACAGCCTGCGGGCGTTGGCCGACAGGCGCTGGTCGTCGGTATGGCCGACGACCGAGAGGCGCAGGCCGGGCTTGCCGGCGTAGCGCGCGGCGAGTTCGCCGAGCGCCCGCTGCGCGGCCGGCGTCAGGTCGGCCTTGCCCGATTCGAAGAGCGCGCCGACGCCGCTTTCGCTCAAGGTTTCGCGCAATTCCGGCGCGCGCTGCGGCAGGCTGGCATTGGCCTCGCGCATGGCCTGCGCGTCGCCGCGGCTGACGCCGGACGGCAGCGGGTAGGCGAAATCGGCGGGCTGCCATTCGCCGGGCGCGGGAACCGGGCGCACTTCGACGCGGCCGTTGTCGATCCGCTTGCCGCGCTTTTCCTCGTCCGCCGCATCATCCGCCCAGAGCGGCGCGGCGCCGCCGAGGACGGCGCAGGCGGCCAGCGTGGCGACCACGGAGCGCTTCGCGAGCGGAGCGCGCAACGTGTTGGCGCGGGCGCCGGACAGTCGGCGCGGGGGGGTGTGCGGGCGCTTCATTTGCGGTCTCCCTTCGTGTTGCCGCCAAGGGATTCCGTTTCGATCACCAGCGGGGGTGTCTCCCGTCCCTCCTCTTTTTCCTTCTCGCTCAGCTCGGCGTAGCCGGCCTTGATGCCCCGGGCCAGCTCGGCCAGACGCGCGGCGGCGAGTTCGTTCCCTTCATCGGCCGCGCGGTAGGCGATGCGCAGCACGCTGGGCCGCTCGCGCAGCTGCTGCAGCAGTTCCGCCACGCGCCCCGTCCAGGGCGCCGCGAGGGCGGTCTCGCCGGCGGCGAAGGCGCGCCCGTCGACTTCGAGACGCAGCACCTTGTGCACCGTCGCGCCGAAGTTGAGCTTGACCATCTTGCCGCGCGTCACCCGCACGTCGCGCGGGTTCTCGGTCGTCACCCGGTAGCCCGACGGCAGCGTCCGCTCGTCGAGCTTCATGACGAAGTTGCTGCCCCGGTCCGCCTGCGGGATCGCCGCGCAGGCCACGTGGAAACGGCCGTCCGCGTCGGTGGTGACGAGCAGCCCGCGGGCGGTGACGACCCGCACGTTCGGAATCCCCGGCTCCCCCTGATCCTGGTAGCCGTTCGCGTTCCTGTCGTCGAACACTTTCCCGATGATGTCCGAGCAGTCGAAGGTCGGATCGGGAACGACGCGCACGGTGGCGCTGCCGATGTTGGAAACGCGCGCCTGCACCAGGCTGTTGAGCGCCCAGGCCTGATTCACGTACTCGCCTTCGCCGACGCCGGCGCCGACGACGAGGATCAGCTTGTAGGTCTTCTTCTCGCCCGGCGCGAAGGTCTGGTTGCGCCATTCAAGCAGGCGGCCGGAGACCACCGGTTCGAGCGGGAAGCCGTTGTACGAGGCCGAGCCGCTGCGGTAGCGGAAACCGGGCGGAATCTGGTCCTGCACGTTGATGTTGGCGAGCGTCGCCGCCAGCGTGTTGGTCGCGGTGATCGTGTAGGGCACCAGATCCGACTTGGTGACATTGACCATCGGCGAGGTCTTGCTCACCACGATGGCGCCGCCGAGGATGGGATCGAGCGGCAGGTGGTTTTGCACCACGTTGGCCGACGTCGCCACGTCCAGATTGAAGCTGAAGTAGTACTGCGTGCTGTTCGGCGCAAGGCCGCCGACGCACGCGGCCGGATTGTGCAGCGGCACGCCGGCGGCGGGAGCGCCGACGCTGACCTGGATCACCGCCGGAGCGGGCACGCCGCCCACGACCAGCGTACCGACGCAGGCCGGGATGAGCGACGACGGCGCCGGCAGATAGCCCGGGGCGCTCACGGTCAGGGTGTAGACCCCGGCCGGCGCGCCCGGCAGCAGCAGGAACTCGTAGTAGCCGCTGGCGCCCGTCACCTGGGTCGCGTTGCCGCTCACCAGATGCGTGGCCGGAATGAAGCCGCCGGGGCCGGAGATCGACACGGTGGCGCCGGCCACCGGCTGGCGGGTCACGGCGTCATACACCACGCCGCTCGGGTCGAGCGGCAGGCTCTGCTCGACGATGTTGTCGCCGGCGAGCAGGGTCAGGCCGCTCAGAACGCCCCCGCCCGGCGTGGCGCCGGCCGGATTGCCGGCGTTGGTGCCGGCGTTGGGCTGCGTGCTGTCGCGCACGCCGGGAGCGGCGGCGATGCCCTGCTCGTTGGTCACGCTGCGGCCGTACAGGGTGCCGGTCAGCGGGTCGCGGAAACGCACGTCGTAGCCGCCGCCCGGCGCCAGGCCGGCGACGACGTACCTGCCGTCGGGGCCGGTAGTGGTGGTCGCCACCACCACGCCGCCGAGCAGCACTTCGACCAGCCAGCCGGACACCGCCGGTTCGCCGGCAGTAAGCAGGCGGTCATGGTTGGCGTCGCGCCAGACGGTGCCGCTCAGTCGGGCCGTGGTGGCCACCGGCACCGGGTCTTTCGCCTCGTTGTTGCCGTCGAAACCCGGCGGCTCGCCGCCGCCCGCGATCACCGCCGTATTGGTAAGAATCTGGCCGGCCAGGCCGTTGGCCACCACCACGTGCAGGGTGATCGGGTTGCCGGTGCCGTTCGCCGGAATGGACAGCGCGCTGGTGCAGGTGACCGCGCTGGCGCCGACGCTGCCGACGCAGCTCCAGCCGGCACCCGTGGCTACGGCGCCGACGGTCATGCCGGCCGGCAGGGTGTCGGTGATGGTGACGGTGCCGGACGTCGCCACCGTGCCGATGTTGCGCGGCGTAATGGTGAAGTAGCCGGTGCCGGAGCCCTCACCGAAGCTGGCGGGAGCGTGCGTCTTGGCAATGGCGAGGTCGGGAGCGGCCCCCGGCACCTCGGCGAAGTTGTTGTTGGCCGACACCGTGTTGGCGCCGGTCAGGTTGATGCCGGCGATGGCGCTCGGAACGGTGCCCACGGCGGTGGCCATGCCGCCGGTGCTGCCGGCGACGGTGGTGCCGTTGCTGGTTCCCGGCGGCTGCGCCGGCTGGGTCACGGTGTAGGTGCCTTCCGGCAGGCCGGTGAAGCGGTAGCTGCCGTCCGGCGCCGTCGTGGCGGTGCGCGAAACGGGGTTGCCGTTCACGTCGGTACCGGTCAGATTCACCGCCTGGCCGCCGATACCGTGGTCGTTGCCGTCGATCAGGCCGTTGTTGTTGAAGTCGAGGAAGATCGAACCGGACAGGGTGCGGCCGTTGCCGATCTCGGCGAAGTTGTTGCCGGCGGCCGTCGTGTTGGGCGGCAGGACGATGTTGCTGATCCGGCTCGGCAGCACGGCCGGGGCGCTGGCGGTGCCCGCCGTGCCGCCGTTGGGCACGGCGCCGGCGGTGGTGATGCCGTTCGAGGTATCGGCCGGCTGCGTCGGTTCGCGCACCGAGTAGGTGCCGGGCAGTAGGTTGTCGAAGCGGTAGCTGCCGTCGGCGGCGGTGGCGGTGGTCGCGACGACGGTGCCGCCGGCGTCGAGCAGCTCCACGGGGACGCCGGCGATGCCGCTGTCGGTGCCGTTGAGCAGGCCGTCGTTGTTCTGGTCGAGGAAGACCTGGCCGGCGATGCTGGAGGGAACGACTTCGGCGAAGTTGTTGTTGACCGAGCCGCTGATCTCGCCGGCGCCGCCGTTGCCGTTGAGGACGATGCCGGTGATCTGGCTGGTGCTGGGCGTCGGGTTGGCGGCGCCGCCGGCGGTGCCGTCGCTGCCGCCGATGCCGACGATGGTGCCGGCGGTGGTGATGCCGTTGGTGGTGCCGGACGGCTGCGCAGGCTGACACACCGAATAGGCGCCCGCAGCCAGATTGGCGAACAGATAGTTGCCCGCCGCGTCGGTGGCGGTCGTGGCCACCAGAGGGCCGGCGCAGGAGCCGCCGCTGCGCAGTTCGATGGCGGTGCCGGCGATCGGGGTGTCGGTGCCGGACTGGAAAGTGCCGTTGGGCACCACGCTGTTGTCCTTGAACACCTTGCCGGAAACGTAGCCCAGCGCGCTGACCTGGACGCCCGCATTGGCCGGCTGCTGGTTGTTGCCCACGGAAGTCTTCAGATCACCGGCCGGGATGTTGTTGTTGTAGGTGCCTGCCACCGCGCCGGCCGTCACATCCAGCGTGATGGTGCAGCCGCCGGGCGGAATCGTGGCGCCGTTGGCGTAGGTCACCGTGGCCGCGTTGGCCGCAGCCGTCACGGCGCCTAGGCAACGCCCGCCGCTGGCGACGTCGAGATTGGGCGGGTTGGCCACGCGCATGGCGTCCGGCGAGGTGGGCAGGGTGTCCACCAGAGCGGCCGTGAGGGTGATCGGCGCGGCGTTGTCGTTGCCCAGGAAGACGGTCAGCCGCGACGTGCCGTTCGCCGGAACCACCGCCGGCGAGAACTGCTTGCTCACCGTGGGCGGTTTCGAAACCAGCAGTTCCGCCTGGGTCTTTTCCTCGTTGACCACGCCTTCGGCGGTGGTCACCGCGCCGCCCGGAATCGCGTTGAGATAGTTGCCCGGAACGTTGGAAAGCACGTCCACCGTCACCGTACAGCTGCTGTTGGCGTTGATGGTGGCGCCGGCCAGGCGCACCAAGGTGCCGGCGGGGGCGGCCACCACCGTGCCGCCGGCACAGGTCGTGGCGGCGCCCGTGGCCGGGGCGGCGAGCACCAGGCCGTCGGGCAGGTTGTCGGTGAACGAAACGCCGGTCAGGGCGACGCCGTTGGGGTTGCGCAGGGAGATGACGAGCGGCGCGGTGACGCCCGGCGCCCGGCTGGCGGTGCCGGTGGTGAAGCCGGCCGGGTTGCCCGGATCGCGCGTATTGCCGCCGATGGCCTTATGCACTTCCAGCGGCGCTTTGGCCCGCAGGGTGTCGCTGGTCGGCTGCGAGTTGGTGGCCGGGGCCCCGCCGGAAGTGGCGGTCACCGCGCTGGCCGGAATGGTGTTGACGTAATCGCCCTGGGCCGCAACGAGCACGTCGATCTCGGCCACGCAGCTCGCGCCCGCGCCGAGGGTGGCGCCGTTGACGACGACCTGGCCGGCCGCCGGACTGCCGACGGTGCCGCCGACGCAGGTGGTCGCGGGATTGGCCCCGCTGGGCACGGTGACGCCGGCGGGCAGGTTGTCGGTCACGCCGAGGTCCGCCAGCGGCAGGCTGGTGGGGTTGTGGAAGGTGATCTTCAGCCGGGCGCGCTCGCCGGGCTTGACCACATTGGGCGTGAACTGCTTGGTGATCCCCACGTTGGCCTGGGTGGACAGGCTGGTCATGGCCGCCCCGGGGTTGCTCAAACCCTGGTCGGTGCGGATGGCGCCCGCCGGAATGATGTTGCTCACCCCGCCGACGGTGACCGACGTGACGTTCACCGTCACCGTGCAGCTGCCGCTGGCCGGCAGGTTGACCCCGCTCAGGCCGACCGAGGTGCCGTTGGGTAGGGCCGTCACCGCGCCCCCGGGGCAGGTGGTGACGGCATTCGGCGTGGCGGCGACGCGCCAGCCGTTGAGCGCGCCGGCGGCGCTGCCGTCGGCCGTGAAGTAGTCGGTCAGCTGCAGATTGGTGACAGGCTGGGAGCCGCCCGTCACGGTGATGGTCAGCAGGCTGCTCTGGCCCGGAAAGGTCAGCGCAGCCGGATTGGTCGCCTTCGTCACGCTGAGCGGCGCCGCACCGACCAGATTCAGGACGCCGCTGGTCGGCGTCTGGCTGCGGATGCCGCCGTCCGCCGTGAGATTGCCGGCGGGAATCGTGTTCGTCCACGCCGCGGCGCCGGTGGCGACCACGTCGAAGAGGAAGTCGCAGGTGCCGTTGCCGGCAAGGCTGGCGCCGCTCATGCTCGCGCTGCCGGCGCCGGGAACGGCGGTGAAGGTGGGCGAGCCGGCACAGGTCGAGTAGGCGTTGGCCGGATTGGCGACGACCATGCCGGTCGGCAGCGGATCCTGAAGCGCGACCCCGGTCAGGGCCACGGCCCCCGTGTTGTTCAGCCGCACCCGCACGGTCGACCGTCCGCCGGAGGCGACCGCCGCCGGATTGAAGGTCTTGTTGACGATCTGCAGGGACGGGTCGTACACCACCCGGGCCGTATTGGAAGCGACCGGGCCGAAAGCCGCGGGAGTGCCGTTGGCATAGGTCTGGGTGCCGGCCACCGTCGCCGTGTTGTCGAAGGTTCCCGCCGGACCCACCACGTCCACCTGCACCAGGCAGCTGCCCGCGGCGCCGGTGCCGTTGTCGGCCCGCGCGGGAACGGAGCCGCCGTTCATCCCCAGGGAAGTGCCGCCGGGCGCGGCGTCGATGACGGGGGTGCCGCAGGTGCTGCTCGCATTGGCCGGATTGGCGATGCGCAATTGCGCCGCACCGGAGGTCGGCAGGGTGTCGGAAATAGTGACGTTGGTCAGGGCGTTCGCCGACAGGTTGGTGATTTCGATGCTGAGGCGGACGATCGTCCCCTCCGGCTTCGTCAGCGTCGGCTGGGTGGCCGGAACCGGCGTCCCCAGGGTATGGAAGACCTTGCGGGCGCTCACGACCGTGGTGGTGACGCTCGGATTGGCGGGCGGAGTGGCGGTGCCGCCGTTGCAGGTCGCGCCGGCGTTGTAGCAAACGTCGCCCGCGTTGATCGTGTTGGTGAGCGAAACACCGTTTGCCGCGCCGGCCGACGCCATGGCCCAGAAGGTCACATCGCAATAGCCGGCGGTGTTGACGTCGGCGCGGGCGGGCAGCGTGGCGACGGTGAACACGGGCGTGGCGGCGCCCGTGGCGCCGGCGACGCCGAGGGCGCCGCAGCCGGCGGGCGCCACGGAGGGTGCATAGGCGCCGCCGGTGAGGAAGGTCAGGTTGGCGGGCAGATGATCGGTGACCACCACGTTGTTGATGGCGGCGGTGCCGAAGTTCTCGACCCGCACCGTGAATCTCACCGTGCCGCCCGGAACCACGCTGCTCGGCGTCGCGCTCTTGGTCACGCGCAGATCGTCGGCAACGGTCACCGAGGAGGTGGCCGACTCGTTGACCACGCCCGCCGTGGCGGTGCCGATCGTGCCCTGGCCGATCGAATTGGTGTACTGCCTCGGCACTCCCGTCGCTTGTACGCTGCCCGTGAAGTTCACGCGGATGGTGCAGGACCCGTTCGCGGCGATGGTGGTGTCGCCGGTCTGGGTGACCCCCAGATTGCTCGCCGTGATCGCGTAGGTCCCCGGTATGCCGCCGCCGGTACAGGTCGGCGTGACGGAGTTGACCTTGAGGCCGTAGGCGAGATTGCCGACGCCGTCGATGGGGCTGTCGGTGAAACTGTTCACCGTCAGGGACGCACTCCCGTCGTTGTACAGCACGACGTCGAAGGTGTCGCTCTGGCCGCTGGAAAGGAAGGCGTGGTTGAAGGCCTTCGTCACCCGCAGGGGGGAGCGGACGGTGACGGTGTCGCTGGCGTTGGCCTGCGCCGTCAGGCCGAAATCGTTGGCGAACTGGGTGCTGCGGTTGATCGTGTTGGTCAGCGCGCCGGTGGAATAGCTACCGTTGGTGGACGCGCCGACGACATTCACCGTGATGGTGCAACTCCCTCCGGCCGCCACCGTTCCGCCGCTGGCGCCGATGCTAATGGCATCGACCGCAGGGGCGAAGGCTGCCGGCGTGCCGCCGGCGGTACAGGTGGAAACGGCGCCCGTCGGATTGGCCACCTTGATCGCGGGCGAGCCGCCCACCAGCGGGAACACGTCGGAAACGCTGAAATTCGGCAAGGCCACCGCACCCGGATTGCTCACGGTAATGGTCAGCGGCACCGACGCCCCGCCGAGCACCGCCGTATCCGGATTCGCGTCCGGGCCGAAGCGCTTCGTGATCGTCGGCTGGGTGAGCGCATTCACCGTGATGCCCTGGCCGGAAGCGCCGGTGTTTCTCACCGTCGAGCCGTTTTCATCGCCGGAAACGTCGTTGGCGCTGAGCGTGTAGTTGTAGGTGGCCTGGCCGCCCGCCGCAGTGCCGGCCCCGGTCACCGGAATGGTGATGGTGCATTTGCCGTCGTCGACGCCGACCTTTACCGGAACGGTTCCGCCGACGAGGCTGATCGCCTGGGTGCCGGGAACCGCCGTCAGCGTGCCGCCGCAGCCGTTGGTCGCCGCGCCCGCCACCTTCAGGCCGTTGGGCAGAGTCCCCGTCAGGCTCCTGGCAAAACCGACCGCGGTGAGCGGGTAATCGATGCTGTTGTTGGTCAGCTCGATGACGATGCTGGTCGTCTGCCCCGGATTGATGGGGTTCGCACCGGATACGGTCACGGCGGCGGCCAGGCCCGCCCAGGCCGAGGACGAGAGCGCCGCGCCGAAAAGCGTCAGCCACGCACCGCGGACAAACCGGGCAATAGGACGCTTGGCTCGGAAACGGCGCTCCAGCGGCTCAAGCTGCTCGATCGGCACGGACATGGTTTTCATCGCTGCACTTCCAGACATGACGGTTTCAGGCGACGCATGGCCCGGCACCGGCCCTGGGGCGGTACTCCGGAAAGCAGACAGCGGGAAACGGAAACGGAAGGCGAACGAACGGCGCCCCGCAGCGGTGTCTCGCACCGCGGAAGCAATCTCCCCCTGATATCCGGCTCTTGCGGCCGCTTCCGCAACGTCGCGCGTTGCAGACCAACGTCCTAACTGGCCGGATGTTAGGTTAGACGCCGTCCAGACTCACGCACGGAGCCTGCCGCTCGCTGACGAAAACTCACGGGCGTTCACACGGGGAGAAAAATGCCGATGGCACAGAAATCAAAAGCCTCGAGGCGAGGCATCCGGCGGGGAGTAAAAACCCGCCCATCATCCTCGCCGCATGCAAAAGAAGAGCGCGGCGCGCGTCTCAGGCGCGCTCGGAAACGGGGATGAAAGATAGCCCATGCCGCGCACCGCGCGCAGCGGCAGGGTCAGCCCAAGGTCGGCGGCCTTGCGCCGCAAGCGGCTGACCAGGGTGTCGAGACGGTGGAAGTCGTATTCGTAGGGATCGCCGCCCATGGCCACCGCCAGCTCCTCGCGCGACACCGCCTCGCCGGCCTGCTGCCACAGGCGCTGCAGGAAGGCCCGCTCCTGGGCGGTCAACGGCACGGAGGCGCCGTCGGGGTCGAACAGCGTCCAGCCGTCGGCGGACAGGGCCCAGGGGCTGGCCGTCGTTTCCAGGGCCTTGGCGGGGAGGGATTCGGACGCCGCCAGACGGCGCTCCAGACTGTGGATGACGGCCAGCAGTTCGCGCAGATCCACCGGTTTCACCATGTAAACGTCGGCACCGCCGAGCAGCGCACGCACGCGGTCCTCGGTCTGGGCGCGGGCGGTGAGCATGATGATGCCCATCGGCCTGAGGCTGTGCAGGCGCTCGGCGATAGAGAAGCCGTCCTCGCCGGGCAGGCCGACGTCGAGGATGACGATATCGCAGGGAGCGGCCAGCAGGGCGGCGTACAGTTCGCGCGAGGCGGGAAAGCCGCGGACGCCGAAGCCGGCTTCGAGCAGTGCTTCGACAATTTCTTCACGGAGGTCGGCCTCGTCCTCGACTATGCAGATTTCCAGTCGTCTGGGCCCGGCGGTCATTTCTTGCTCTCCTCGAAGTGGCTGGCTTCTCCCGGAATCCCCGAGAGTTTTGGCAGAGGAAGGATCGGAGTCCTTCGTGGCAAAATGCCCATGATAGCGAAGGGGCGGTAGGACAAAAATCACCGATCCTCACAACCCCGTCCGCCAACCCGACCCGAGCGCCCCGTGCCGCCGTCCAGCCCGCCTCTTTTCCGCAGCGAATTCCGCAGCAAGCCCGCCCCTCTCGCCCGTCGCTGGCGGCGGCTGGCGCTGCTCGCCGTCCTCCTGCTCGCGAGCGCGGCGCGGGCCGCCTGCCCCGTGCCGGACATGGGGGAAAACCTCTTGCGCGGCAATGTCGTCCCCGCGCAAAGCCTGCTGCGCGATCCCGGCGGCCAGCTCACCCTGGCCGAGGTCGCCTCGCCCGCGTATGCGGCCGCCTTCGTGCCCCTCCCCGGCCAGCTCGTCGCCGCACCGACCAGCGACGTGCTCTGGGTCCGCTTCTGCCTGCCGCCGCAAGCGGACGGCGCGCCGGGAGAAAGGCCCCGCTGGCTGCGCATCGGACCGCCGATCATCGACCATCTGACGCTCTACCGCCCCGGGCGCGGCGGCTACGAGGCGAGCGAAACCGGCGACCATCTGCCCTTCGCCGAACGCGAATGGCCCTACCACCAGTTCGCCTTCGCCGTCCCGCCGGACACCGACGTGCAGCGGCCGTTCTTCCTGCGCATCGCCACCGCCAGCGAGCTGAACCTGCGCCTCGACCTCTGGGAGGAGCACGCATTCCGCGCGCTGATCGGTGCCGATTACGCGCTGTACGGCATGTACTGCGGCGCCATGCTGCTGCTCATCACCTTCAGCCTGGTTTTCTGGGTCTGGCTGCGCGACCCGCTGTACCTCGTCTATGCGCTCAACGTGATCGCCGGCGGCATCCTGCACCTGCTGAACGCCGGCTTCGCGAGCCAGTACCTCTACCCCGAGTCGCCCGCGCTGAACGACCGCATGCTGAGCCTGCTCACCGGGCCCCTCATCGCCGTCCACGTGCTCTTCTTCTCCTACCTCTTCGCCGTCCGGCGCAACGCGCCGTGGGCGTGGCCGGCGCTCGTCCTGCTCGCCGCGGTTTACTTTGCGAGCAGCCCGCTCTCCTTCTTCGTCGACTGGGCGCACCTGCGGCGCCTCCTGCGCCTGCTCGCGTTGCCGATCGGCTTCCTCGGCGTGCCGCTGATCGTCTACCTCGGCTGGAAGGACCGCGAGCGACGGCCGTACGTGCTCGCCTTCGTGCCCTGGGTGGTCGTCGGCGCGGCCCTGAGCGTCAATCGCCTGGGCTGGATTCCCGGCGGTCCGCTGCTCGACTACAGCCAGGAGGCCGGCTCCTTCATCCACCTCGTCCTGCTGCCCATCCTGCTGGCGCGGCGCGCCCTGCGCTCGGAAAAGGAGAAGGAACTGGCGCAGGGTCTCGTGCTGGAGTCCCTGTACCGGGTGGAGCGCGAACTGGAAGAGCGGGTCGAATACCGCACCACGGAACTGGCCGACGCCAACGCCAAGCTGGAACGGGAGATGCACGAGCGTCTCGCCCTCCAGACGCAGCTCGAGGAGGCGCTGCAGACCGAGCGCCAGACGCTCGCCACCCAGCGCCAGTTCGTCTCCATGCTCTCGCACGAATTCCGCACGCCGCTGGCGATCATCGACACCGCGGCGCAACGCATGAAACCCGCGCTCGAACAGCGGCAGCCGGAGTTGCTGTCCAAGGTCAACAAGATCCGCCGCGCCGTCGCCCGCCAGCTCAACCTGCTCGAGAACTGCCTGGCCGAGGACCGGCTCGCGGCGTCCGAACTGGCCCTGTATCTGGAAAGCGTCGACCTCCGCGAATTCCTCGTGCGCACCTACGGCGGCAAGGCGCTGCAAGGCGCGCAGCGCCTCCGCCTGCGCCTGCCGGAAACGGCGGAGTGGGTCGAATGCGACCGCCACCTGATCGACGTGGTGCTGTCCAATCTGGTGAGCAACGCGCTCAAGTATTCGCCGGAGGAAAGCCCGGTGACGATCCGCCTCCTGCCGGACGCGCGGCCCGGGCAGGTGCTGATCCGCGTCGAGGACGAGGGGCGCGGCGTGCCGCCCGAGGAGCGCGAGCACATCTTCGGAAAATTCCTGCGCGGCGAGGGCAACCAGCGCATTTCCGGCGCCGGCCTCGGCCTCCACCTGGCGCGGGAACTGGCGCGCCGCCACGGCGGCGACGTCGTTCTCGAACCGGACGGAACGGCGCCGGGCGCCGCCTTCACCCTGAGCCTGCCGCGCCCGGCCTGGTTCAGGGAGCCGCAAGCGGCGGACGCGCGGCTCGCCAAGGCCTGAGCGGAGGCGGCGAAGCCGGCGAACCCGGCGCCCCCGCGAAGCGACGCTGCCGGCGGAAGGCCCGGCGGCGCCCGCCCGCTCCGGCCGCGGAAGGCTTGCGCTACAGAATGCGGCCCGGGTTGAGGATGCCCTTCGGATCGAGCGCGCCCTTCAACGTGCGCATCAGGGCGAGTTCCTCGGGACTGCGCGAATACGGCAGGTATTCCTTCTTGTGCACGCCGACGCCGTGTTCGGCGGAAACGCTGCCCTGGTAGTCGCGCAGCAGGCCGTAGAGGCAGTCCTTGATGTCGTGCTCGGGGAAGTTCTTCGGCGTCGTTCCGGGCACATGCACGCAGACGTGAAGATTGCTGTCGCCGATGTGCCCGAAGTTGACGTATTCGCAGCCGGGAAAGCGCGCTTCGAGGCGGCCGCGCAGCGTGTCGACGAAGTGCCCGATGCGGCCGATCGGCAGGCTGACGTCGAAGCTGGCGACGGTCGGCCAGACCACCGAAAATTCGCCCGAGGCGTCGCGCAGGTGCCAGAAGCTGCGCGTCTCCTTTTCCGAGGCGGCGACCGCCGCGTCGGAAATCAGGCCGTCGCCGAAGGCCTGTTCGAGCATGCTCTCGAAGAGCGCCGCGTCGGAGGTCGCGTCGGCGCCCTGCAGATCGAGCAGCACGTAGAACGGCGACCCCGGCGGCAGCGGCGCGCGCTGACCGGGAATGCGCGTCGTCACCAGCGTGTAGAAATCGGCCCACATCACCTCGAAGGCCGACAGGCGGCCGGACAGGCGGCGCTGCGCGTGGCGCAGCAGGGCGACGACGTTCTCGTAGGAGTCGACGGCGCAGATCGCCGTCTGCACGCAGGTCGGCAGCGGTTCGAGGCGCAGCACGACGCGCGTGATCACGCCGAGCGTCCCTTCGCTGCCGATGAAGAGGTGCTTGAGATCGTAGCCGGCGTTGTTCTTCAGCATCTTGTTCAGCGAGCTGATCACGCTGCCGTCGGCGAGCACCGCCTCCAGCCCGAGCACCTGCTGGCGCGTCATGCCGTAGCGGATGACGCGGTTGCCGCCGGCGTTGGTCGCGACGTTGCCGGCGATCTGGCACGAGCCGCGCGCGCCGAGGTCGACGGCGAGCAGGAAGCCCTTCGCCGCCGCCGCTTCCTGCGCTTCCTGCAGCGGCGTGCCGGCGAGCAGCGTCATCGTTCCCGCCGACTCGTCGAATTCCTCGATGCCGCGCAGGCGTTCGAGCGAGAGCAGCACTTCGCCGTCCTGCGGCAGCGCGCCGCCGGACAGCCCGGTCAGCCCGCCCTGCGGGACGACCGGCTGGCCGTAGGCGTGGCACAGGCGCAGCGCCGCCGCCACCTGCTCGGTATTGCGCGGCTTGAGCAGCGCGAGCGGCCGGCAGGCGGCCGGCTGCGGCGAAAAATACTCCTTGCGGTAGCGCGCCTCGATCGCCTCACCGGAGATCACGGAATCATCGCCGAGGACGGCGCGCAGTTCGTTGAGAAGGGAATCGGCGTTCGGGATGGACATCTGGAAATCGCTCCGGCAGCAGTGCAATGTGGCGTTATAGGGCAGTTCGGCGATGCCGCCAAGTAAAAAGGGGTTTGCCCGCGATGCGCGCAAACCCCTGAGCGGCAGTCGGACGCGCGCCGCGACGGCGCTTCCGTCCTGTCGGGCCCTATTGGGCGTAGATACCCTTGGCCTTGGCCAGCGTGATGGCGGTGTCTTCGATCATGTCTTCCTGACCGCCGACCATGCCGCGACGCCCCATTTCCACCAGGATATCGCGCGCCGACACGCCGTATTTCTTCTCGGCGCGCTTGGCGAACAGCAGGAAGGAACCGTAGACGCCGGCGTAGCCGAGCGTCAGCGCGTCGCGGTCGACGCGGATCGGGAAGTCCATGATCGGCACCACGAGGTCTTCGGCGACGTCCTGGATCTTGAACACGTCGACGCCGGTCTCGATGCCCATGCGCGCGCAGACGGCGATCAGCACTTCGAGCGGCGTGTTGCCGGCGCCGGCGCCGAGGCCGGCGGCCGCCGCGTCGATGCGGTTGGCGCCGGCCTCGACGGCGGCGATCGAGTTGGCGACACCCATCGCCATGTTGTGGTGGCCGTGGAAGCCGAGTTCGGTCTCCGGCCTGAGCGCGGCGCGCACGGCGGCGATGCGGACCTTGACGTCGTCGGGCAGCATGTAGCCGGCCGAGTCGGTGACGTAGATGCAGTTGGCGCCGTAGCCTTCCATCAGCTTCGCCTGCGCGACGAGGCCTTCCGGCGTGTTCATGTGCGCCATCATCAGGAAGCCGACGGTGTCCAGTTCGAGCTTGCGCGCCAGCGCGATGTGCTGCTCCGAGACGTCGGCCTCGGTGCAGTGCGTGGCGACGCGGATCGTCGATACGCCGAGGTCGCGCGCCATGCGCAGGTGATCGACGGTGCCGATGCCGGGCAGCAGCAATGCTGAGACCTTGGCGTTCTGCATCAGCGGTACGACGGCCTTCAGGTATTCCTCGTCGCTGTGCGCCGGAAAGCCGTAGTTCACCGAAGCGCCGCCGAGGCCGTCGCCGTGCGTGACCTCGACGAGCGGCACGCCGGCCGCGTCGAGGCCGCAGGCGATGCTCTTCATCTGGTCGAGGCTGATCAGGTGGCGCTTGGGGTGCATGCCGTCGCGCAGCGTCATGTCGTGGACGGTGATTTTCTTGCCTTTGAGCGTCATCGCGTTCTCCTCAAGCCTTCGCCCGCAGCGTCAGCCGCCCGGCGATGATTTCCTCGGCGAACATCTCGGCGGTGCGCGCGGCGGCGGCCGTCATGATGTCCAGATTGCCCGCGTACTTGGGCAGGAAGTCGCCCAGTCCCTCGACTTCCATGAAGACGGAGACGCGCTTGCCGTCGAATACCGGGCCGTTCACCAGCTTGTAGCCCGGCACGTACTTCTGCACTTCGGCGATCATCGCGTGGATCGATTCGGTGATCTTCGCCTGATCCGGCTCGTCGGCGGTCAGGCAGTGCACGGTGTCGCGCATGATCAGCGGCGGTTCGGCCGGGTTGATCACGATGATCGCCTTGCCGCGTTTGGCGCCGCCGACCTTCTCGATGGCGCCGGCGGTGGTGCGCGTGAATTCGTCGATGTTCTTGCGCGTGCCCGGACCGGCCGACTTCGACGACACGGTGGCGACGATTTCGCCGTACTCGACGGCCTGCACGCGGGAAATCGCGGCGACCATCGGGATCGTCGCCTGCCCGCCGCAGGTCACCATGTTCACGTTCATCTCGCCCTGCCCGACGTGCGCCTTGAGATTGACCGGCGGCACGCAGAAGGGGCCGATGGCGGCCGGCGTCAGGTCGATCATCAGCACACCGAGTTCGTTCAGCTTGCGGCTGTTCTCGGCGTGGACGTAGGCCGAGGTCGCGTCGAAGGCGATCTGCACGCCGTCGGCCGCGATGTGTTCGAGCAGGCCGTCGACGCCGTGCGCCGAGGTCTTCAGGCCGAGTTCGCGCGCCCGCTTGAGGCCTTCCGATTCGGGGTCGATGCCGACCATCCACACCGGATCGAGCACCGGCGAGCGCTTCAGCTTGTAGAGCAGGTCGGTGCCGATGTTGCCCGGTCCGATCAGCGCGCATTTGATTTTTTGCATGATTGAGTTCCTCCGTTCAGGCGATCAGACGATGCCCGTCATGTAGAACAGGGCGATGGTGGCCCCGGCCATGAAGGTCTTGATCAACGTAATGGCGAAGATGTCGCGGTAGGACTGGCGATGCGTCAGCCCGGTCACGGTCAGCAGCGTGATCACGGCGCCGTTGTGCGGCAGCGTGTCCATGCCGCCGGAAGCCATCGCCGCAATGCGGTGGAAGACTTCGAGCGGAATGTTGGCGGCGTGCGCGGCGGCGATGAAGTTGTCGGCCATGGCGCCGAGCGCGATGCTCAGGCCGCCGATCGCGGAACCGGTGAGGCCGGCCAGCACGGTGATCGAAACGGCTTCGTTGACCAGCGGGTTGGGAATCGAGCGCAGCGTCTCGGCGACGATGATGAAGCCCGGCAGCGCGGCCATCACGGCGCCGTAGCCGAATTCCGAGGCGCTGTTCATGACCGCCAGCAGCGAACCGCCGATGGCGTGCCGGCTGCCTTCGGAGAACTTCGGCAGGACCGTCTTGTAGCCGGTGGCGACGACGGTCAGGATGCCGACGATCAGCGCCAGCTCGACCGCCCAGATCGTCGCGTTGGCGGCGATCGGCACGGTGATCGGCTTGGCCAGGCCGGCCAGGGTGATCGTGTAGCTGGCGTCGCCGTAGAGCTGCGGGATCAGCTTGCCGAATACGTAGTTGAGGCCGAACACCAGCACCAGCGGCAGCAGCGCGATCAGCGGATGCGGCAGCTTTTCGCTGGCGTCGGGCGCTTCCGGCTCGTTGATGTGGTTCATGCCGTAGCCTTCGCCGAGGGCGACGGCCTTCTTGCGGCGCGAATCGAGGTACCACATGCCGGCGGCGAAGATCATCAGGCCGCCGATCGTTCCCAGCCAGGGCGCCGCCCAGGTGTTGGTGCCGAAGAAGGTGGTCGGGATGATGTTCTGCACCTGCGGGCTACCCGGGAAGGAGTCCATGGTGAAGGTGAAGGCGCCGAGCGCGATGGTCCCCGGAATCAGGCGTTTCGGGATGTTGCTCTGGCGGAACATCTCGGCGGCGAACGGATACACCGCGAAGACCACGACGTTCAGCGAAACGCCGCCGTAGGTGAGCAGCGCGCAGGTGATGACGATCACCAGCTGGGCGCGCTTGCTGCCCAGGATCTGGATGACCGCCGAGCTGATCGCCTTGGCGTTGCCGGACAGCTCGATCACCTTGCCGAAGATGGCGCCGAGCAGGAAGATCGGCAGGAAGTTGCGGACGAAGATGACCAGCTTGTCCATGAAGATCGCGCCGTACACCGGACCGACGGCGGCCGGGTCGATGAACAGCACGGCGCCGAGCGCGGCGAGCGGAGCGAACAGAATGACGCTGAAGCCCCGGTACGCCATGATGACGAGGAAGGCCAGCGAAGCGATGATGACTAATACATCCATGATCAGTGAGTCCCCAAAATATTGGTTTTGTTATGCACCCTGTGAATAGACGGCTCGCCCGTGCGACGTTTGCACGATGCGCAAAGAAAACGGGCCGTTAGGAATTTAGGGCGATCGCAAAACGGACGTAATTGGGGTGCGCCCTAACTAGGGTTAACCCCAGGGGGCGCGCAGAATGGCGGCTCATCCCGCTCCGGCGGGACACAAGCCGGTACGGCTGGCGTATCGTGTGCGCAGGCATGCGCGGCGCGCCGGTCGCCGCCGTCCGCTCCGACCGCTTGCCCCGACCTGGCCGCTCCCGACGCCCGACTTCATTGCCATGACCGCCACCGCAAACCCAACGCCGCTGCGCTTCGGCATCCGCCTGCGCCTGCTGGCGGCCAGCCTGGTCAGCCTGATCGGCTTCATCGTGCTGACCGGATTCGCCATGCAGTCGCTGCGCCAGCAGATGATCGAGGACCGCGTGACCAAGATCCGCCACCTCACCGAAGTCGCCCGCGGCATCCTGCAGTGGCAGTACGAGCGCTTCGCGCGCGGCGAGATCGACGAGGCGGGCGCCAAGCGGACGGCGCTCGACGAACTGCGCACGCTGCACTACGGCGGCAACGAGTATTTCTTCGTCGACGACTTCAACTGCGTCTCCATCCTGCTGCCCAACTTTCCGCAGTGGGAAGGGCGCAACTTCACCGACGAGGTCGATAGCAACGGCCAGCACTTCGTGCGCACGCAGCGCGACACGGCGCTGGCCGGCGGCGGCACGGTCTATTACAGGTTCCCCAAGGAGGACAGCGCGAAGAGCGTGGACAAGGCGTCCTACGTGCTGCCCTTCGCGCCCTGGCAATGGTTCGTCGGCACCGGCATCTACCTCGACGACGTGGACCTCGAAATCCGCGCCATCCTGCTCCGCCTGCTCGCCGGCTTCGTCGTCGTGGTGGCGATCACCGGCCTGCTCGTCGCACTCATCGCGCGCAGCATCACGCGCCCGCTCGACCGCCTGACCGGTGTCATCCAGCGTCTGACGGCGCGCGATTACGCGGTGCCCATCGGCGACGGTGAACGCAGCGACGAAATCGGCGACATCGCCCGCGCGCTCGAAATCTTCAAGCAGACGGGCCGCGAGTTCGAGGCCCTGCAGAGCGAGCTGCGCGAGAAGGAAGCGGCGGCCGCCGCCGAGCGCGCCGCGTGGCTGGCGCAGCAGCGCGAGGACGCCATCCGCCTGGAGCAGACCTCGCGCCTGATCACCGTCGGCGAACTGGCAACCAGCCTCGCGCACGAACTCAACCAGCCGCTGGCAACCATCACCAACTATTGCCGCGGCTGCGTCACCCTGCTCGAAGAAGGCACGGCGGACCGGCAGACCCTGCTCGGGCCGATGCGCAAGGCGACCGAACAGGCGATCCGCGCGACCGGCATCGTCGCCCGCATCCGCACCTATCTGCGGCGTAGCGAACCGACGCTCGACCCGCAGGACCTGCGCGAGATCATCGGCGAAACGGCGCAGCTGGCCGAACTCGACGCGCAGCGCCAGGGCATCGCCATCGACATCGCCGCCGCCGGCCTGCCGCGCGTCCTGGCCGACCGCATCATGATCCAGCAGGTCGTGCTCAATCTCATCCGCAACGGCATCGACGCGATGCTCGACGCGGGCGAACGCGGGCGCGGCCGCCGCCTGAGCATCCGCGCGCTGCGCGCCGGCGCCTTCGTCGAAACGCAGGTGATCGACGAAGGGCCGGGCCTCGCCGAGGAGAACCGCGAGAAGATCTTCGCGCCCTTCTTCACCACCAAGGCCGACGGCATGGGAATGGGCCTCAACATCTGCCGCACCATCGTCGAATTCCACGGCGGCCGCCTGTGGGTCGACGCCAACCCGGCGGGCGGCGCGATCTTCCACTTCACGCTGCCCTGCGAGAACGCCGGCGGCGCCCCGCGGGAAGCGACGCAGCCATGAGCGACCTCGACCACGTGCAATACACCATCTACGTGGTGGACGACGACGATGCCTTCCGCGAATCGCTTGTCTGGCTGCTCAAGGCGCACGGCTACGTCGTCCAGTCCTTCGCCTCGGCCGAGGACTTCCTCGCCATCTGCGACCAGGTGCTGTTCGGCTGCCTGCTGGTCGACGTGCGCATGCCCGGCGCCAGCGGCCTCGAACTGCACGACCGCCTGCAGAACGGCGGCATCCACATCCCGACCGTCGTCATGAGCGGCCACGGCGACCTCAACATGGCCGTCTCCGCCTTCCGCAAGGGCGTCGTCGACTTCCTCGAAAAGCCGCTCGACGACCGCTACCTGCTGGCCTGCCTCGAACGCTGCATCGCCGCCGAAAAGGAAAGCAAACGCCGCCTGCAGCGCGCCGAAAACGCCGCCCGCCGCCTCGCCAGCCTGACCGCCCGCGAGCGCGAAGTCTTCGACCGCATCCTCGCCGGCATGCTCAACAAGCAGATCGCCGACCAGCTCGGCATCAGCATCAAGACCGTCGAAGTGCACCGCAGCCGGGTCATGGAAAAGATCGGCGCCCACTCGGTGATGGAGTTGGTGCGCTTCAGCCTGAGTGCCGAGCGCGAATGAAGATCGTCGAATTCCAAAATTCGCAATATGCGATCCGGTCCTGAGCTAAATTTTCCAGCCCATTTATTCCGACCAGATGCAAACGCATGACAGGTTTCGACCCTTTGCAGCCGGTCACGTTGTTGAAGAGCAGGCATTGAGCGCGGGTCACCATTAGTTTGTTAGCCAGAAGTTGAAGTTACCAAGCCTTCTGCTAGGTCCTTATGAGGCCCTGGCCGTAAAATAACAAAGTCATATTTCGATTTGCAAAAATGCAACTTCAAATCTACTGCCCCTGCTGTAATGAGAAAGCCATGAGCCTGTGGCAAAAGCTGACTCTGTCTCGTTACTCGACCCACGCGTGTCGGAGCTGTGGAAGCCCCTTGGGAATAGAAAGCACAGCCATGGGGTGGTTTTTCTTGGGTTGGATCCCGTTTTCCCTGTCGGGGTATTTTTCATTGCCATTTAAGTTTCTTCTCGGAGGCTTGGGCATCGGTTTGATCCTGTGTCCTCACGCCTTTTTGGTCCCTCTGGTAAAAAAAACGGAGACAATCGGGAATAACTACCCTAGGTGGCTGATAAGTTGGTTGGTCGTTCTTGCGCTGAGCATGTTTGCCAGCGATTGGGTCAATCTCTTACCGAGCACTGAAACGAAGATCGTTGCCTTCGGTATATCAATCGTGTTCACCCCTGTCGTTATTCGGGAGTTTTGGCAGCGGGTGCCCAAGGCAGACGAGAAAATGCTGGTATTCATCGTTATTTCTACCCTAGTAGTCAGCATGCATTACTTCGTGTTGAGTTGTTTTCCTCCCGCGCTGCTGACTTTTTTTTCCGCGACGGAAGTGAGTAAGGAGGCAACGGTCGTTTATAAGCGCCACTCCAGCAAATTGACACGCTGCTCGAATAAGGCAGATATTGTTTTTTTGGGTGAAGATGACCAAAAGCACGAAATCTGCTTTCCGGAAAAAAGCTGGGAGCAGATTAAGAAGGACGACATTGTTTCCCTACGAATTAGGGAAAGCGAATACGGACGCTTAGTTACTGCTGTTGAAACCAGCAATGGAAATCGCCTGACGAATTGAAATCTGTAAGCTCGAATTGTGGTGAACGAATCTGATCGGAAAACAAAAAAAGCCAACCGAAAACGGTTGGCTTTCATTTCAGGTCAATGACCTGCCTGAGAAAATCTGGAGCGGGTGATGGGAGGGAACCTTATCGTGTTCCCAACTCGTTGATTGATAACGAGTTTTCCGCACTCGGCGAACCGAGATGGACATAATTATGGACTGAAAAACCACGCTTGGTCAACGCGCGCTCCGAGCAAGTCCAGTGCGAGCCATGGACAGCCAGCAATAGCCAATGTACCCCAGCGCTCAACGTCACGAGGCCGGCTCATCTCCTTTTAGCAGGAACTCCTCGTGTGCGCGCTGCAGGAACCGCCTCATGGGTTCAGAGGGTTCGGCGCCGCGGCGCAGCAGGTAGGTGGACAGCATGGGTGGCGTACCGGCCAAGGGGCGGACGGTTATGTCGGGGCGGTTCAGGGTCTGCACCTGCGAAGCAATGGCGAAACCGATGCCGTAACCGGCACCGACCAGAGTCAGCATCACGCCTAAGCTCGTCACCTGATCTACCAGCTTGAGCGGCTTGGACGCACCTTGAAGCACTGCCTGGATCTGATGGTGGCAGCCCGATCCCGCGTCGGGATGGCACAGCACCAGCGGAAACTTCAAGGCTTCCTCCAGCGGCACTTCCGCATGCACAAGCAAGGGGTGGCGCACGGGCACGATTACTGATAGCGGATCGGTCCAAACAGGCACGGCGACGAGGCCATCATTCACCGCATCCGAGAGCGCAAAGCCGATGTCCAGCAGATCGTTGTGCAGGCCCTTGAGCTGCTGCGCGAAAGGCAGCTCGAAGACGCGAATCTCCAGTTCCGGTTCTTCCTCGCGGCTGCGCGCCAGCAAGGTGGCAATGTGGGGCTGCGCCAAGCTGTCGCAGATGGCGATGCGCAGATAACCCTGATAGCCTTGCGCCGCCGCCTTTGCGGCACTCACCGCCTGCTCCACGGTGGCCAGCACGCGCCGGCTCTCGCCGAGGAACACTTGGCCGGCCCAGGTTAGCCGTGTCTGGTTCGCGCTGCGGTCGAACAGCTGCACGCCGAGAGTGGCTTCGAGATTGCGCATTGCGCGCGACACGGGCGATTGCTCGACGCCAAGGCGCTCGGCCGCTCGTGCGAAATGCAGTTCTTCCGCGACCGCAACGAAATAGCGCAGTAGTCTGAATTCCAAAGCGGCCTCCTGTTTGCCCGTTCTTGGCCGGCGCCCACCTCATGTGGACTCCGTCTCGCTCTCTCCTACGATGATTGGAAAGAGGTTCTGGCTCTACAGAGGGAACAGATTCGCCACAGTCCTCCTTACTTCATCAACACCTCAGACTCACCTGTTTCGACTCACGCATCAGTTTTGAATGCCTGGTTTCTGCCCAAAGGCCTGCACTCCACCAGGCGAATATCCCAAGCCCCGAGCGACAAAGCCGCGTTATGGCGTCAGCAACTCCCGTAGCATCGCTACGTGAAGGCGCTCCCATGCGCTCATCGCATCAGGGGCCGCCGCGCCGCGGACCACGCAGTCGAGCATGGCTGTATGCCGGGCGACAGGATCAGACGCGGCTCACGCGTGATGGCACTGCTGCGCAGCGTGCCCTGCTGGACGCCACGCTGGAGCAGGCGCGCCACATCGGCGATGTGCGGCTCAAGCATGGTCTGGTGCCATTGGTCGAAGGCCTGCGGCGCACGCGTGCCGTCAGCCAGCAGCAAGCGCACAGCCTGCAGCACCGAGGCATCGCCGAAGGATTGGTACATCGGCTCCACAACGCGACTCACCAGGAGGTCCACGGTCACGGGTTCGTCGTCCGCCAAAGGCTCGGGGGCGGCCGGCACAGGCTGGACTAGGCGCTTGAGCAGTGCGCCGAAGATCTCCTCCTTGCTGGCGAAATGCGTGTAGACGCCGCCTTTGGACAGACCCGTGGCCGCGGCGATGTCGTCCAGGCGTGCGGATGCGAAGCCCTTGTCGGAGAACACATGCAGCGCTGCGTCGAGGATCTGCGTGACGCGAGTGACTGCAGGCAGGCGCCGGCGCGGCGGGCATGGCTCGCTGACGCCGGGCGATGCTGCCGAGATATCGTTTCTGATCATGGTGGTGTGTGCTAGTGTCCTGTCCCGCTGATACGTGAGCAAAGTCTGTGTAGCTTTTCCAGGATCGAATCAGCGGTAGCAGTCCATTTGAACGGTTGGCAATTCGCGTTGTGCGCGACGACGAAATGATCGATGCGCTGCACCAGTTGTTTGACGCTGGTGAACGAACCTCGTCGAATGGCTTTGTCGGTGATCAGGGCGAAGAATCGCTCGACCTGATTGAGCCAAGAGCTGTACGTCGGGATGAAGTGCATGTGCCAGCGCGGTCTGGCCGTTAGCCAGGCCTTGATCTTCGGGTGGCTGTGCGTGGCGTAGTTGTCGACGATGCAGTGGATATCAAGCTCACCCGGCACAGCCTTGTCAATTTCACGCAAGAAGTCGAGAAATTCCTGATGCCGGTGGCGCGGTTTGCAACTGGCCAGCACCGCGCCATTGAGCACGTTGAGGGCGGCAAACAGCGTGGTTGTGCCGTGACGCTTGTAGTCATGGGTGACGCCCTCGACGTAGCCAAAGCCCATCGGCAGCATAGGCTGGGTGCGTTCGAGTGCTTGGCATTGGCTCTTCTCGTCCACACAGATAACCAATGCGTTGTCCGGCGGACTCAGGTACAGGCCCACAACGTCGCGCAGCTTCTCGATGAAGAACGGATCGTTTGACAGCTTGAAGCCATCGCTGCGATGAGGCTGTAGACCAAAGAGCTGGAAGTAGCGCTGTACGCTGGTCTTGGAGATGCCGGTCTCGGCAGCGACGGTTCGCACGCTCCAGTGCGTCGAACCATTGGCCGGCTTGGTGTGCAAGGTCGTCTTGATGAGTTCTGCCACACGTTCGTCGTCAATGGTGCGGGGCTTGCCTGGACGCATATCGTCGTACAGACCTGCGATACGTCTCTCGATGAAGCGCGAGCGCCACTTGCCTACTGTCGCCTTGCTCAACTCCATGCGCTCGGCGATCGAATTGTTGGGCTCACCGTCAGCGCTATTGAGAACAATGCGGGCCCGCGCGCTCAACGCCGCCGGCAGCGATCGACTGCGTGCAAAGGCTTGAAGCTGCGAACGCTCCTCGTCCGTCAGCAACAGCTCAGTCTTTGGTCGGCCTGTTCTCATAGCGGTATCTCCGTTCCCAAGATAACGCATGGCATACAAGATTAATGCCAGTTATTTTCGGGACGGCACACTAGATAAGAAGAAGCCGACGCCTTACCCCGGCGACTGTTCGCCTTGTCATCGTGGTCATGCAACAATATACTACTGACCGGCCAGTCGGTATTTAAAAGATGATCGATTGATATATGTCAAATTCATCCTCCGGGAAAGTCCCAAGATCCTACCCATGACCTCTGCAACCACATCCTCATTGCCAGGCGCGACGCTGGCGGATCGTCTCGACACGCAGGCCCACGCCCAGCTGGCTCGGGCCTCCAGCGGACTCTCGCCGGCCTCTGCGTTGTTGGCTTGGCAGGATTGGGCCGTGCACCTGGCCACCTCGCCCGGCAAGCAGATTGCGCTGGCGCAGCTGGCCGCCACGCAGGCCCAGGCGCTGGGTCAGTACATGCGCGAGCGCCTGCAGGCCGCGCCGCACCAAGAGCAGGTGCTAGTCGAGCCGCCGGCACAAGACCGCCGCTTCGTCGATCCGGCGTGGCGCAAGTGGCCGTTCTGTCTCTGGCAGCAGTCCTTCCTGCTGACGCAGCAGTGGTGGGATGCTGCGACCCATGGCGTGCGGGGCGTTGATCCGCACCACGAGAACATGGTGGCGTTCTGGGCGCGCCAGTATCTGGATGTTTTTTCACCCGGCAACCAATTGCCCACCAACCCGCTGGTGCTGCACCGGACGGCCGAGGAACTCGGCGCCAATCTTGTGCGCGGCGCGCAGCACCTGGCCGAGGATTTGCGGCAGGCCGCCACCGGCACCGCGCAGGAGACCGGCTTCACGGTCGGCCGCGATGTCGCTGTCACGCCCGGCCAGGTGGTGCTGCGCAACCGCGTGATGGAGCTGATCCAGTACGCGCCCGCCACCGCCACCGTGCACCCCGAGCCGGTGCTGCTGGTGCCGGCCTGGATCATGAAGTACTACATCCTCGATCTGTCGCCGCAGAACTCGCTGGTGAAGTACCTCGTGGACCAGGGCCACACGGTGTTCTGCATTTCCTGGAAGAACCCCGGCGAGGCAGAGCGCGATCTCGGCATGGACGACTACCTGCGCGACGGCTTCCACGCCGCGCTGGATGCCGTCAACGCCATCGTTCCCAAGCGCAAGGTGCATGCCACCGGCTACTGCCTGGGTGGCACGCTGTTGGCCATCGCGGCCGCCGCCATGGCCCGCGACGGCGATACGCGCCTGGCCAGCACCAGCTACTTTGCCGCGCAGACCGACTTCAGCGAGCCCGGCGAGCTGGCCCTGTTCATCGACGAGAGCCAGGTCAGTATGCTCGAAGCGCAGATGGCGAAGACCGGCTATCTGAAGGCCAGCCAGATGGCCGGCGCGTTCCAGATGTTGCGCTCCTACGACCTGCTGTGGTCGCGTCTGGTGAACGACTATCTGCTCGGCGAGCGGAGCGGCTTCAACGACCTGATGGCCTGGAACGCCGACGCCACGCGGATGCCGGCGACCATGCATTCGCAGTACCTGCGCCGGCTGTTCCTGAACGACGACTTGAGCGAAGGCCGCTACCCGGTCGGTGGCCGGCCCGTGTCGCTGGGCAGCCTGACGCTGCCGACTTTCATGGTGGGCACTGCCACGGACCATGTCGCGCCCTGGCGCTCGGTGCACAAACTGCACTTTCTCAGTCCGGCCGAGATCACTTTCGTGCTGACCAGCGGCGGCCACAACGCCGGCATCGTGAACCCGCCGGTGCCCACGTCCAAGCGCCATTACCAGGGGCTGACGCGCGAGGCCGGTGGCACCTATCTGGCGCCCGACGACTGGCTGGCCGCCGCACCCACCGTGCAGGGCTCGTGGTGGCCGGCTTGGCAGCAATGGCTGGCCGCGCACTCGGGCGAGCCAGTCAAGCCGCCGCGCCTGGGCAGCAGTGCCTATCCCGCGATCGCTGATGCACCCGGCAGCTATGTTCTGGAAAAGTAAATGACTAACTCATTGCAAGGCAAGAAGGGCCTGGTGGTCGGCATCGCCAACGACCAGAGCATCGCCTGGGGCTGCGCACGCGCCCTGCGCGATGCCGGCGTCGAACTTGCCCTCACCTGGTTCAACGACAAGGCCCGCCCGCATGTCGAGCCCTTGGCGCAGAAACTGCAGGCCGCTATCACGCTGCCACTGGACGTGGAGCAACCCGGCCAGATGGAGGCCGTGTTCGACGCCATCGCACAGCGCTGGGGCCAGCTGGATTTCGTGTTGCACTCCATCGCGTTCGCCCCCAAGAGCGATCTGCACGGCCGCGTGGCCGACAGCTCGCGCGAGGGCTTCGCGCGCGCCATGGACATTTCCTGCCATTCATTCGCACGCATGGCACATCTGGCAGAGCCGCTGATGCCGCGTGGAGGCAGCCTGATGACCATGAGCTATGTGGGCGCGGAGGAAGTGATCCCGGGCTACGGCCTCATGGGGCCGGTGAAGGCCGCGCTGGAGGCCAGCACGCGCTACTTGGCAGCCGAACTGGGCCCCAAGGGCATCCGTGTCAATGCCATCTCGCCCGGCCCGCTGGCCACGCGCGCGGCCTCGGGCATCCCCGATTTCGATACGCTGTTGCAAGAGGCCGTGCAGCGCGCACCGCTGCGCCGTCTGGTGGACATTGACGAAATCGGTGCACTGTGCACTTTTCTGGCCGGCGATGGAGCCAAGGCCATCACCGGCAGCACGCTCTACGTGGACGCCGGCTACCACATCCTCGGTTGAACGCATGCTGATATCCCGACTCCTCCCTTTGGCCGGCGCTCTGCTGCTGGCCGGTTGTGCCTCGATGGCACCTTCTTACGAGCGCCCGGCCGCGCCGCTGCCCGCACAGTACGGTGCCGGGCTGGCGGCCACTGGTGCTGATGCCGCCGCGCTCGACTGGCGCGGCTACTTCACCGACCCGGCGCTGCAGCGGCTGATCGAGCAGGCGCTGGCGCACAACCATGACCAGCGAGTCGCCGTGCTGCGCGTGCAGGAGGCGCAGGCTGCGTACGGCGTGCAGCGCAGCGCGCGCTACCCCACGCTTGGTCTTTCCGCCGAGGCTGATCGCGCGCGCACCCCTGCCGACCTGAGTCTCACCGGCAGTGCCGTCACAGGCAGCCAACTCCAGGCCGGTTTGGGCATCAGCAACTGGGAGATCGACTTCTGGGGCCGCATCGCCAGCCTGAGCGAGGCTGCCAAGCAAAGCTTCCTGGCCACGGACGCGGCCCGCCGCGCCACCACGCTGAGCCTGATCGCGCAGGTGACCGATACTTACCTTGGCCTGCGTGAGCTGGATGAACGCCTGCGCCTGGCGCAAGGGAGCGCGGCCAGCCAACGTGAGTCCCTGCGCATCTTCACGCGCCGCTTCGATGTCGGCTCTGCCTCGCGGCTGGAGCTGACGCAGGTGCAGACCCTGGTCACGCAGGCGGATTCGCTGGTCGTCCAGATTCAGCAGCAGCGCGACCAGCAGGCTCATGCTCTGGACTTGCTGCTGGGCAGCCCAGCCGAACTGCCGCCGATGCCGGCTCCGGCTCCGGCCCAGGCCGAAGCGGCATGGCAGTTGCCACCGCTACAGGTGGGACTGCCATCGGAGTTGCTGTTGCAGCGTCCCGACATCGTCGCGGCCGAACACCAGTTGCGCTCTGCCAACGCTCAGATCGGCGCTGCTCGTGCGGCCTTTTTCCCTAGCATCCGGCTGACGGCCTTCGGCGGTACGGCCTCTAACGAGCTCGATGGCCTGTTCAAAGGGGCCAACCGCGCGTGGAGTTTCGCGCCCAGCCTTTCCCTACCGATCTTTGACGGCGGCCGAAATCAGGCCAACCTCGACCTGGCCGAAGTGCGCCGCAATCTGGCCGTGGCGCAGTACGAGCAGGCGGTGCAGACCGCCTTCCGCGAAGTGGCCGACGCGCTGTCGGCACGCCGCTGGCTCGCCAAGCAGGTGCAGGTCCAGGGCGAGGCGTTGACCGTGCAGCAGGAACGCGCCCGCCTGTCGCGCCTGGCCTACGACAACGGCGCCACCAGCTTTCTGGACGTACTCGATGCCGAGCGCTCGCTGATCTCCGCCGCGCAGCAACTGGTGCAAACCCGCCGCGCGCTGCTGGCCAGCCAGGTCGCCCTGTACCGCGCGCTGGGCGGCGGCGCACAAGCGCTGCCTGACGCGCCACTGCTGGCATCTCCCACTGTTCCTGCCTCTGCCGCAGCCCCCATCACTCACTGAATACCATGGACAACGCATTGAAGAAGAAACTCATTACCGTCGGCATTGCAGTCGCGCTGGCCGCATGTGGCTGGTACGCCTGGCAGAAATACAAGGACGGTCAGGACAACGACGCCTTCCTGAGCGGCAACGGCCGCATCGAGGCCACCGAGGTCGATGTGGCGACCAAGCTGGCGGGTCGCGTCGATAGCATCCTGGTCGGCGAAGGCGCCTTCGTGAAAGCCGGGCAGATGCTGGCCACCATGCAGGTGCAAACGCTGAACGCGCAACTGCGCGAAGCCCAGGCTCAGCGCCAGCAGACCCTGGCCGCCGTCGCCAGTGCGCAGGCCCAGGTGACCATGCGCCTGAGCGACAAGACGGCCCAGCTCGCCCGGATACGCCAGGCGGAGGCCGATCTTGACGCCGCCAAGCGCAGGCTGGCACGTTCGGAGACCTTGACGAAGGAAGGCGCTGCCTCGGCGCAGACGCTGGACGACGACCGGGCTCGCGCACGCAGCGCTGAAGCCGCGATTGCCTCCGTTCAGGCGCAGGCCGACTCGGCCGATGCCGCCGTCGCCGCCGCACGCACGCAGGTCACGAGCGCACAGTCCCAGGTGCAGGCCATCGATGCCACGCTGGAGCGCATCCAGGCCGAAATCGACGATAGCCAGCTGAAAGCGCCGCGCGATGGCCGCGTGCAGTTCCGCCTGGCCCAGCCCGGCGAAGTACTCGGCGCTGGCGGCAAGGTGCTAAACCTGGTGGACCTGTCCGACGTCTACATGAGCTTCTTCTTGCCCGAAACCGCGGCCGGCCGCGTGGCGCTGGGCACCGAGGTGCGCATCGTGCTCGATGCCGCGCCCCAGTTCGTGATTCCTGCCGAAGTGTCCTTCGTGTCGAGCACGGCCCAGTTCACGCCCAAGACAGTGGAAACCGCGAGCGAGCGCCAGAAGCTCATGTTCCGCGTGAAGGCGCGCATAGCGCCTGAGCTGCTGCAAAAGCATCTGGAGCAGGTCAAGACGGGCCTGCCTGGCGAGGCGTGGATCAAGCTTGACCCGCACAGCGCGTGGCCGGCCCATTTGCAAACCAAGCTTGCGCCTTAACGGCGCGACACAGGGCTAGGCTTCATGGTCTCTGCAACTGATTCAACCCCGGTCATCTCCCTGCATGATGTGCGCCAGCACTACGGCAAGACCGAAGCGCTGCGCGGCATCACGCTGGACATCCCCGCGGGCGGCATGGTGGGCCTCATCGGCCCCGACGGCGTCGGCAAGTCCAGCCTGCTGTCGCTCGTGGCGGGGGCGCGTGCCGTGCAGCACGGGCAGGTGCTCGCGCTGGGCGGCGACATGGCCCGCCGCAGGCACCGCAACGCCGTGTGCCCGCGCATTGCCTACATGCCGCAGGGCCTGGGCAAGAACCTCTACCCGACCTTGTCGGTCGAGGAGAACCTGCAGTTCTTTGCGCGCCTGTTCGGGCATGACGCGACCGAGCGCCGCCGGCGCATCGATGACCTGACGCAGAGCACGGGCCTGAAGAAATTCCTGAGCCGCCCTGCGGGCAAACTCTCGGGCGGCATGAAGCAAAAGCTCGGCCTGTGCTGCGCGCTGATACACGACCCCGACCTGCTGATCCTGGACGAGCCCACCACCGGCGTGGACCCGTTGGCGCGCGCGCAATTCTGGGACCTGATCAACCGCATCCGCGCCACTCGCCCGCAGATGAGCGTGCTGGTGGCCACGGCCTATATGGACGAGGCCCAGCGCTTTGACTGGCTGGTGGCTATGGACGATGGCCAGGTCCTGGCCACGGGCACGCCTGCGGAACTGCTGACGCGCACCCAGACCGAATCGCTGGAGGCGGCCTTCATCGCCTTGCTGCCTGAAGACAAGAAACGCGGCCACGCCGCCGTGGTGATTCCCCCGCTGCAGACCCGAGCGGACGACATCGCCATCGAGGCGCAGGACTTGACCATGCGTTTTGGCGACTTCGTCGCCGTGGACCATGTCAACTTCCGGATCCGGCGCGGCGAGATCTTCGGCTTTCTCGGCTCCAACGGCTGCGGCAAATCCACCACGATGAAGATGCTGACCGGCCTGATGCCTGCCAGCGAAGGCCGGGCCTCGTTGTTCGGCCACGAGGTGGACTCCGGCGACATCGCCACGCGCCGCCGCGTGGGCTATATGTCGCAGGGCTTTTCGCTGTACGGCGAGCTGACGGTGTTGCAGAACCTGGTGCTGCACGCCCAGTTGTTCGACGTGCCGGCGGCCGAGATCTCCGCGCGCGTCGAGGAAATGCTGGAGCGCTTTGGCCTGCGCGAAGAGCGCCATGACCTGCCCGACAAGCTGCCGCTGGGCCTGCGCCAGCGCCTGTCGCTGGCCGTGGCCATGGTGCACAAGCCCGAGTTGCTGATTCTGGACGAGCCCACGTCCGGCGTGGACCCGATCGCACGTGACCAGTTCTGGCGCCTGCTGGTGGAGCTGTCGCGCCGCGACCAGGTAACGATCTTCATCTCCACCCACTTCATGAACGAGGCCGAGCGTTGTGACCGCATGTCCATGATGCACGCGGGCAAGGTGCTCGACTCCGACACGCCCGCCAAGCTGGTCGAAAAGCGCGGCGCTGCCACACTCGAAGAAGCCTTCATTGGCTATCTGGTCGAAGCCTCTGGCGAAGCGGCGCCTGTACTGAACAATAAAACAGGAGCACCAATCGCAGATATAGTAATAGTTTCAGATACAAAAATACCTGAAAACGTTGCTCAGCAAGCGCAAGCTGCTCCTGTTTTAGAGCAACGCGCTCACGCTCCGGGCTTCAGCCTGCAGCGCCTGTGGAGCTATCTGTGGCGCGAAGCGCTGGAGCTGCAGCGCGACCCGGTGCGCGCCGCGCTGGCCCTGGTGGGCTCGCTGGTGCTGATGATCGTGATCGGCTACGGCATCAACATGGATGTGGAGAACCTGACGGTCGCCGTGCTCGACCGCGACCAGAGCACCTTGAGCCAGAGCTACACACATGGCCTGTCGGGCTCGCGCTACTTCATCGAGCAGGCGCCACTGCGCTCCTACGAGGAACTGGACCAGCGCATGCGCGCCGGCAAGATCGCGCTGGCCATCGAAATCCCGCCCGACTTCGGCCGCGATGTGCTGAGCGGCCGCGCCACCGCCATCGGAGCGTGGTTCGACGGCGCCATGCCCACGCGCGCGGAAACGGTCAAGGGCTATGTGCAAGGCATGCACCAGCGGTGGCTGAGCGAGCAGGTACGCGAACGCACGGGCCAGCAACTGAGCAGCCAAGTGAGCATCGAGACCCGCTACCGCTACAACCCCGATGTGAAGAGCCTGCCGGCCATCGTGCCGGCCGTGATGCCGCTGCTGCTGCTGATGTTCCCGGCCATGCTGACGGCGCTGGCCGTGGTGCGCGAAAAGGAGCTGGGCTCCATCGTCAACCTCTATGTGACGCCTGTGACGCGGGTGGAATTCCTGCTGGGCAAGCAGCTGCCCTACGTGGCGCTGGCCATGCTGAACTACCTGCTGATGAGCGGCCTGGCGGTGTTTGTGTTCGGGGTGCCGATGAAGGGCAGTTTTTTCACGCTGACGCTGGCCGCCCTGCTGTTCAGCTGCATTTCCACCGGCATGGGGCTGCTGGCTTCTGCGGTCACGCGCAGCCAGATCGCGGCCATGTTCTTCGCCATGCTGGGCACCTTGATCCCGGCCACGCAGTTTTCCGGCCTGACGGACCCGGTCTCCTCGCTGGAGGGGGCGGGCCGCTGGATTGGCGAGATTTACCCCGCCACCCACATGATCATCATCAGCCGCGGCGTGTTCAGCAAGTCGCTCGGCTGGCAGGACCTGAGCAGTTCCTTCTGGCCCATGCTGATCGCCATCCCGGTGATCGTCGGCATCGCCATCTGGGCGCTCCCCAAACAGGAAAAGTAGCCATGGCGCACCATCTGAAAAACATCTGGCGTCTGGGCGTCAAGGAGCTGTGGAGCCTGTGGCGCGACCCGGTGATGCTGGTGCTGATCGTCTACACCTTCACGTTGTCGGTCTACACGGCGGCCTCGGCCATGCCAGAGACGCTGCACCACGCGCCGATCGCCATCGTCGACGAGGACCAGTCGCCGCTGTCCGCGCGCATCACGTCGGCGTTCTACCCGCCGCATTTCACGGCGCCGCAGATGATGAACTTCGCGCAGGTGGACCCGGCCATGGATGCCGGCCGCATCACCTTCGCGCTGACCATCCCGCCGGGCTTCCAGCGCGATGTGCTGGCTGGAAAGACGGCGGAACTGCAGCTGAACGTCGATGCCACGCGCATGTCCCAGGCCTTCTCGGGCAGCGGCTATGTGCAGCAGATCGTGAGCGACGAAATCAATGAGTTCACCCAGCGCCACCGCGCGGCGAGCAGCTCTCCGGTGGACCTGACGCTGCGCGCGCGCTTCAACCCGACGCTGAACAAGACCTGGTTCGGCGGGGTGATGCAGATCATCAACAACGTGACCATGCTGTCCATCATCCTCACCGGCGCGGCGCTGCTCCGTGAGCGCGAGCACGGCACCATCGAGCATCTCTTGGTGATGCCCGTCACGCCCACCGAGATCATGCTGGCCAAGGTCTGGTCCATGGGGGCTGTGGTGCTGCTGGCGGCCGGGGTGTCGCTGAACCTGGTGGTGCGAGGCTGGCTGCAAGTGCCCATCGAAGGCAGCGTGGGGCTGTTCCTCGCCGGCTCGGCGCTGAGCCTGTTCGCCACTACGGCCATGGGCATCTTCATGGCCACGGTGGCGCGCTCCATGCCGCAGTTCGGCCTGCTGCTGGTGCTCACGCTGGTGCCGCTGCAGTTGCTGTCGGGCGGCGCCACGCCGCGCGAATCCATGCCGCAGATGGTGCAGGACATCATGCTGCTGGCCCCGACCACCCACTTCGTCAGCATGGCCCAGGCCATCCTGTATCGCGGCGCCGGGCTGTCCGTGGTGTGGCCGCAATTCCTGGCGCTGCTGGCCATCGGCTCGGTGCTGTTCGCGCTTTCGCTGGCGCGCTTTCGCAAGACCATCACGCAGATGGCCTGAGTTCCTTTCACCGTCATTCCTGTTGAATTGGAGATCGCCATGAGTCACGAAAATTTTGCCCTGAACCTTTGGGGTATCCGGATTTGAGTGTGTTTGAACGGTCACAGCCGGCCTTCTTCGAGTAGCCGGATCAGTGTGTTTATGTCGGCGCCGTAGTTCT
>RCMZ01000283.1_pt1 | contig 38368 bp, 34 predicted proteins | sample 2041141 | NCBI WGS metagenome assembly RCMZ01 (sample SAMN09708263, study PRJNA481090) | Wastewater metagenome, whole genome shotgun sequencing project. | biome: sewage; isolation source: Davis station wastewater (DW) | place: Antarctica: Davis Station | collected 2010-03-01 | reverse complement strand
CTTCTGCGCATCCGTGAGGAACCCAGCATGAGCAGCAACGACCGCGTCATTATTTTCGATACCACTTTGCGCGATGGCGAGCAGAGCCCCGGTGCGTCCATGACCGGCGAAGAGAAGCTGCGCATCGCCAAGGCCCTGGAGCGTCTGCGTGTCGACGTGATCGAGGCCGGCTTTGCCATCGCCAGCCCTGGCGACTTTGCGGCGGTCAAGGCGATTGCCGACAACATCAAAGACAGCACCGTGTGCAGCCTGTCGCGGGCCCTGGATGCTGATATCGAGCGCGCCGCCGAAGCCCTTAAGGGCGCCAACTCCGGGCGCATCCACACCTTTATCGCCACCAGCCCGATCCACATGCAGTACAAGCTGCGCATGCAGCCGGACCAAGTGGTGGCCCAGGCCGTGCACGCGGTCAAGCATGCCCGTAACCTGTGCAGCGATGTCGAGTTCTCCTGCGAGGACGCCGGCCGTTCGGAAATCGACTTCCTCTGCCGCATCATCGAAGCGGCCATCGACGCTGGCGCGCGCACCATCAACATCCCCGACACCGTGGGTTACGCCATCCCGCACCAGTACGCAGAGATGATTGCCCAGCTCCTCAACCGCGTGCCGAATGCCGATAAAGCGGTGTTCTCCGTGCATTGCCACAACGACCTGGGCCTGGCCGTGGCCAACTCCCTGGCCGCCGTGGTCGCTGGTGCCCGTCAGGTTGAGTGCACCATCAACGGTCTCGGCGAGCGTGCCGGCAACGCCGCGCTGGAAGAGATCGTCATGGCGATCAAGACCCGTGAAGACCTACTTGGCGTGCACACCCGCATCGACACCCCACACATCCTCAGCGCCTCGCGCCTGGTGTCGGGCATCACCGGTTTTCCAGTGCAGCCGAACAAGGCCATCGTCGGTGCCAACGCCTTCGCCCACGAGTCAGGCATCCACCAGGACGGCGTGCTCAAGCACCGCGAAACCTACGAGATCATGTCCGCCGAATCGGTGGGCTGGAACGCCAACAAGATGGTCATGGGCAAGCACTCCGGGCGTGCCGCCTTCCGTGCGCGCCTCGACGAGTTGGGCATCGCCCTGGCCGGTGAGAGCGAGCTGAACGCTGCCTTTGCCCGCTTCAAGGCGCTGGCCGACAAGAAGCACGAGATCTTCGACGAAGACCTGCAGGCCCTGGTATCCGACACCTTGAGCGATGAGACCCCCGAGCACTTCAAGCTGGTGTGCTTGGAAGTGGCGTCGAAAACCGGCGAGGTGCCGGAAGCCAAGATCGTCCTCAGCGTCGATGGTCGCGAGCAGCACGCCGAGTCCCAGGGCTCCGGCCCGGTGGACGCGACCTTCAAGGCCATCGAGTCGATTGCCGGCTCCACGGCCAGCCTGCAGCTGTATTCGGTTAACGCCATCACCCAGGGCACGGATTCCCAGGGCGAGGTTACCGTGCGTTTGGAAAAGGCCGGGCGCATCGTCAACGGCAATGGCGCCGACACCGACATCCTAGTGGCGTCGGCCAAGGCCTATATCAACGCCCTCAACCTGATGCAGGCCAGCGCCGCCAAGGCCCATCCGCAAGTGGCTGACATTTGATCGACGAAGCTCGCCGGCGCCTGTATCTCAGCGCCATGCAGGTAGCCAACTGGCTGCCACGGGTGACCCTGCCGTTTGCTGCCCCGGCGCGACCGCTGTGGCAGCCAGAGGCGGAAGAGCCTGCTGCGGCTGAGGTGCTGCTTGAGTCGCCGCCGGTTGGTGATGAGCCGCCACCGCTGGGCTCGGTTGCCCCGGTTGTTGCGCCACCGAGTGCGCCGCGGCCGCGCGTTGAGGTGCCGCGTCCAGCGGCCCAGGCCCGCCAGGCGGCGGCTGTCGACGCAGCGAACGAAGTCGAGGCGCCAGCGGCTGCCAAGGTCAAAGCGCTGCCGCCGCCGCGGTTCAGCCTGCAACTGCTGCGCGCCGGCAGTTGTGCGCTGTTGGTCGAGTTGCCCAATGGCGAAGCCTTTAGCCGCCGCGATCCGGCCTATCTGCTGCTGCGTGATCTGCTGCGCGCCGCCGGCCTGCCGGACAGTCCGCAGTTGATCGGCGAGCCGGTGCGCTGGCCGCTGTTGTCCCGTGGCAGCCTGGAGCAAGGGCCGCAGGCGGCGCTGGAATACGTGCAGAGCTTCGTCGCTGCGCGCCTGGAAGAGCAGGGCGGTTGCGTCTGCCTGTGGCTGCTGGGCGAATCGGCCATTCGTTTTGCCGGCGAAGGCGATGCCGAGGCTTATAACCGCGAATTGCAAATTGACGGGCTGGGTTCGGCCTGGGCCATGCCCGGGCTGGAGCTGCTGATGGATGAACCTCACCGCAAGGCCGAGCTGTGGCAGGCCTTGCGCCGCCTGATGCCGCGCTGGAAAAGTACAGAATGAGCGATGCCGTAACCTTCCGGCGGATGACCGCCGGCGATCTCGATGCCGTACTGAAAATCGAATATGCCGCCTTCAGCCATCCCTGGACCCGCGGGATTTTTCAGGACAGCCTGAATTCCTACGACTGCTGGGTGATGTTCGAAGGCGAGCAGCAGGTCGGCCACGGGGTGATCAATGTGATCATCGACGAAGCGCACTTGCTCAATATCACCGTCAAGGTCGAGAGCCAGGGCCGCGGCCTCGGCCTGCTGCTGCTGGAGCGCCTGATGCAACGTGCCCTGGAGCTGAAAGCCGGCGAGTGCTTCCTCGAAGTGCGCGCCAGCAACCAGTCGGCTTATCGCCTGTACGAGCGCTACGGCTTCAATGAAGTCGGCCGTCGCCGCGATTACTACCCCGCCGTCGGTGGCCGTGAAGACGCCCTGGTGATGGCCTGCACCCTGCTGGATTGAGCCTGATCCAAGACTGAGGTTTTACCGTGGCCCATGACGTGTACGGTGACCCCCATGGGCATCCGCTGGTGTATCTGCATGGCACGCCCGGTGCCGCCTGTGAGGCCGCGTTTCTCGCTGCGGCGGCCAAGGCCAATGGTCTGTGCATTCTGGCCCTGGCCCGTGAGCAGGTGGCGGGTGACAGCAGCGAAGCCTATCTGCGCCAACTGACCGCCGAGGTTGTGCAGTTGGTGGGTGAGCGGCCGCTGCACCTGATTGGCTTTTCCATTGGTGCCAGTCTGGCTCTGCGCATTGCCGCGCGCTTGCCGACGCCCGCCGCTGGCGTCTGGTTGGTGTCCGCTGCGGCGCCACTTGAGTTGCCAGGCAGTCTGGATGGCATGGGCGCGGGTCGTTACACCTTTGCCCTGGCGCGCCAATTCCCGCGTCTATTTGCCGGGTTGGCAGCGTATCAGGGCTGGCTCGGCCGGCATTTTCCCGCGGCGTTGCTGGGCATGCTGTTTCAAGGCGCCCAGGGTGCGGATGCCAGGTTGCTGGGTGATACGGCGCACAAGGCGCAGTTGCTGCGTATCCAGCGGCAGGGCTTTGCCCGCGGTGCTGCGGCCTATGTGCGTGATGTGCAGGCTTACGTGCAGCCCTGGGCCGCGTGCCTGGCCGAGGTACGCGCGCCTGTGCAGCTTTGGCATGGCGAACTGGATAACTGGACGCCGCCCGGCATGCCGCGCAATTTGTTGGCAGCGCTGGCGGCGAGCGAGTTGCACGCGCTACCGGGCTTGTCCCATTACAGTTGTCTGCTGGCGGCCAGCGCGCCGTTATGCGCCCAAGTGGCGGCCAGTTTGGCGCGCCGCTGACTCTGTAACAGGCTGTGACGCCAGCCACATCAGGCTTGTCAAAGCACACGCGCGGGCCTTAGGGTGCCCATCGGTTTTAGGGGAGCATGCGGTATGAAAGATCTGGAGCACCTGTTCGAGAACAATGAGCGCTGGGCTGAAGCCATCAAGGAAGAAGATCCGGCATTTTTCGAGAAACTGGCCCAGCAGCAGGCTCCCGAGTACCTGTGGATCGGTTGCTCCGACGCGCGGGTGCCGGCCAACGAGATTGTCGGTCTGTTGCCCGGCGACTTGTTCGTCCATCGCAACGTCGCCAACGTGGTGCTGCACACCGACCTTAACTGCTTGTCGGTGATTCAGTACGCGGTTGATGTGCTCAAGGTCAAACACATCCTGGTCACCGGCCACTACGGCTGCGGTGGCGTGCGCGCGGCCATGCAGGACACCCAATTCGGCCTGATCGACGGCTGGCTGCGGACCATCCGTGACCTCTACTACGAGCAGCGCGAACACATCGCTCAATTCGCCACCGAGGAAGAGCGGGTCGATCGCCTGTGCGAGCTGAACGTCATCCATCAGGTGGCCAACGTCAGCCACACCACCATCGTGCAGAACGCCTGGCACCGTGGGCAGTCGCTGTCGGTGCATGGCTGCATCTATGGCATCAAGGACGGTCGTTGGAAGAACCTCAACGTTACCGTCAGCGGCCTGGAGCAATTGCCGGCCCATTACCGCCTGCGTCCGCTCGGGCTGTCCTGATGCCGCGTGCCGCCCTGCTGGCATGGGCGGGGCTGGCGCTGGCCAGCCTGTTCTGGGCCGGCAACTCGCTGGTGGCGCGGGCCTTTGTGGCGGAAATCCCGCCCTTCAGCCTGGCGTTCTGGCGTTGGAGCGTGGCTTTACTGATTCTTCTGCCGCTGGTCGGGCCGTCGCTGTGGCGTGAGCGCGCGACCCTGCGCCGTGCCGGCTGGCGCTTGTGGCTGGCCGCGTTGCTGGCGATCAGCCTGTACAACTGCCTGCTCTACAGTGCCGCGCAAACCACCGTCGCAATCAATATCAGCCTGGTCAGCACCTGCCTGCCGCTGGCAACCTTTATCGGCGCCGGCCTGTTACTCGGCCAATGGCCCAGCCGCCGCGCCTGGCTCGGCTTGCTGTTGGCCATGGCCGGGCTGCTTTGGCTGATTGGGCGTGGCGACTGGACGGTGCTCGGCGGTCTGTCATTCGCCCAGGGCGATCTGTTGATGCTGTTGGCGACCCTCGACTGGGCGCTGTACTCGCTGTTGTTGCGGCGCTGGCAGGCGTACTTTCAGTTGCCGCCCCTGACCCTGCTGGGCGCGCTGGTGCTGCTCGGCACCCTGATGCTGACGCCGTTGTATGCCTATGACCTGTGGCGCGGCGCGCGTTTTGCCGCCAGCCCGGCCAACCTGCTGGCGATCCTCTATACCGCGCTCTGTGCCTCGGTGCTGGCCTACCACCTCTGGAATCTCGGCGTGCGTGAGCTGGGCGCTTCGCGAGCAGCCATGAGCAACTACCTGATGCCGGTGTTCACCGCCTTGCTCGGCTGGTGGCTGCTCGGCGAAGGCTTGCAGACCTATCACTGGGCCGGCGGTGCCTTGATTCTTAGCGGCCTGCTGCTGGCTGGCCGCGTGCAGGAGCCTCGACCATGACTCATTCACTCTGTGTTATTGCCGGTGACGGCATCGGCCCGGAAGTGCTGCCGGCCGCCGTGGCGGTGCTGGAGAAACTGCTGCCGGATTTACGCGTGCAGGAAGCCGAGGCCGGCTGGGACTGTTTCGTCCGCCACGGCACGGCGGTGCCGGACTCCACGCTGGCGTGCATGAGCGCCTGCGGTGCAGGCCTGTTTGGCGCGGTGTCGTCGCCCAGCAGGCGGGTCGAGGGCTATCGCAGTGCCATCCTTACCTTGCGTCAGCGTTTGGGACTCAACGTCAACCTGCGCCCTGTGCGCAGTTGGCCGGCGGTATCCCCCAAGGCCGGGGTGGATTTGCTGATTTTGCGCGAGAACAGCGAAGGCCTGTACAGCGGTCGCGAGCACTGGGAGAGCCCCGAGGTGGCGATTGCCGAGCGGGTCATCAGTCGCGCTGCCAGCCAGCGTTTGGCCCACTGCGCCGTGGAAGTGGCCCAGGCCCGTGGCGCACGGCGGATTACCCTGGTGCACAAGGCCAATGTCCTGCCGCTGACCTGCGGGCTGTTTCGCGACAGTTGCCGTGAGGTGCTGGAGGCTGAAGGTTTTGCCGCCCAGCTGGATGAACGGCTGGTGGACGTTGCCGCCCTGCAACTGGTGCAGAGCCCGGAGGCCTTCGACCTGATCGTCACCAGCAACCTGTTTGGCGACATCCTCTCCGATCTGGCCTGCCACTGGAGTGGAGGTCTTGGCCTGGCGCCATCGCTGAACTGGGGCTCGGGCCTGGCCCTGGCCGAGCCTGTGCATGGCAGCGCCCCGGACATCGTCGGCAGCGGTCGCGCCAACCCGCTGGCGGCGATTCTCAGCGCGGCCTTGCTGCTGCGTTACCAATGGCATGAGGGCGCGCTGGCGACGCGCATCGAAGACGCTGTGCAAGCCTTTCTGGCCCATGAGGGGCATTGCGATTTCGGTACTGAAACCACCCGCGTGGTGGCTCAGGGCGTGCTGGCGCTGCTCTAGCCCGGCGACCGCAGGCCTTATCCCGTGAAGAGAACCCCTATGCGTGAACCCTCCGCACCCTCCGAGCCGCTAGACGCCAAGCCCAGTCGCGCGGCCTTTCATCAGCAGCACCAGGCCCGTGCCGAGGCTGAAGCCCAGCGCCTGCTGGCGGTCAAAACGCAATTGGGTGGGCGCTGGCTGGCCTGGGTGGCGAGCGAACTGTATGCCCTGACGCCGTCGAGCTACGCCCAGATGGTCCGCCGCGAGCTGCAGCGCCTGAGTGCCTGACCCGGCGCGGCTTGCGCGCTGCGATGCGCTCAGGCGTAGGTGTTGATCCCGCCTTTGGCCTGCAACCAGTCGCGGTAGGTGCTTAGCGAGTCGGTTTGCTCTTTGCCGTTGCTGCCGCTGAACGTCAGGCGCGCATCCAGGTCTTTGTCGAGCATCTTGTCGACTTGGGCCAGCAAGCGGGCCGCTTCATCGCGATCAAGGTTGGCCACATCTGGCAGCTGCATGGCGTTGCTGGTGCTCTGGCTCGGACTGCTCGTCGCCTGGCTGCCATCGGTTTTGGCCATGGCGCTGAACAGTCCGGCGCGGTGCTGGTTGGTCAGTGAGGCGGCGTACTTCTTCAGCTCGCCGATGGGGTCCAGCGGGGCTTTAGTGGTCTGGCTGTTCTGCTGGCTCGTAGCGCTTTCCGCCGGCTTGCTGCTTGGCGTCATATAGTTAGAGGGCAGAAAGCGCGCGGCAATACTGGTCATGTGGGTAGCGTCCTGATCCGTCAATGCCTGGTTTGTTGCAGGTTTCGCGCCAGCCGCCCGGCCCGGTAATAGACGGTCTGCAGGAGGCGCTCGACGCTTGCGTGCGGCAGGGGCTTACCGGGAAAGGGCAATGATTTGCCGAGCAAGCCCGACAACAACGTGGAGCACGCATGATGAGCAAAGCGTTCGTGGACCATTTTCAGGGTGTCACCCAGCACTACCTGAACCATCGGCCGAGCTACCCCGCGGTGCTGTTTGATTGGCTCGCCCAGCGCTGCAGCCAGCACGAACTGGCGTGGGATTGTGGCGCTGGCAACGGTCAGGCGGCGGTGAGCCTGGCGCAGCATTTTCAGCGCGTGCTGGCGACGGATGCCAGCGCCGCGCAGATTGCCGCCGCCACCGCCCATGAGCGAGTCGAATACCGGCTGGCCCCTGCGGAAAAATCCGGGCTGAAGCCTGCATCCGTCGACTTGCTTATCGTCGCGCAAGCCTTGCACTGGTTTGACCTCGAGCGCTTTTATGCCGAGGCCCGGCGAGTGCTCAAGCCCTCAGGCATTGTGGCGGTGTGGTGTTATGGCATCGTTGAACTGGAGGGCGATGCGGCCAATCAGCTACTCCAGCATTTCTATCATCAGGTTGTCGGGCCTTACTGGCCGGCGGAGCGCGAGCATGTGGAAACAGGCTATCGGCAACTGCCGTTTCCGTTTACTCCTATCGAGGCGCCAGCATTCACCATGCAAGTCACCTGGACGCGTGCCCAACTGATGGGCTATCTGCGCAGCTGGTCGGCCACAGGGCGCTACCAAGCCGCGCAGGGCGTCGACCCGGTGCTGGCGTTCGAGCAGGCTATCAGCTCAGCCTGGGGTGACGCAGAGCGCGGTCGCTTGGTCAGCTGGCCACTGTCGTTGCGGGTTGGCAGGGTGAGTGGGGGCTAAAGGGCGTTGTGTTGCGCTGAGTCATCGCGTGGCTGATCGGGCAAGCGCCCGAAAGGTGCTTCATGGCGAAGTGCTCAGAATCAATCCGCACCCCAGAAACAACAAAGGCCTACCCGAAGGTAAGCCTTTGTGGATTTGAACCACCGACCCCAGCATTATGAATGCCGTGCTCTAACCAACTGAGCTACGTTGCCATTTGTGGCGCGCATTATTCTCGTCGGAAGAAAATCTGTCAAGCATGTTTTTCACTTTGTGATCAATCAGTTAAAGCGCTATGGGATTTTTATGGCGGCTCTGTCAGGGCTGTCGCTGTTTTCCGCAGTGCGCGGGGATTCTCTGGCTGTGCGCCGTGAGCAGATCAAGGTGGTCATTGTCTGTCGGGGCTCCCGGACATGCTGGCGGCGTGCCTTGAGCGTTTTGTAGGCACAAAAAAACCGGCGCTTGGCCGGTTTTTGTTTTCCTGTTTGCCGTTGGCAGCGAGGAAGGAAGTCTGGAGCGGGTGGCGGGAATCGAACCCGCGTAATCAGCTTGGGAAGCTGGAGTAATACCATTATACGACACCCGCTTTTGCGGGGGACTTTGTACCAGAATCGTGGCCTTAGGTGAAGCCCAGCGACGAGATAAAGCTGTTTTAGCCGGCTTTATCTCGCGAGTTCAGCCAGCAAGGGCATGTGCCTGGTGTTGGCGGAAGGTGTGGATGAGGCTGTTGTGGCTGGGGCTCAGAAAGGCCAGCAGGGTGTTGCGGGTCTGCAGCCAGGCGGCCTTGTGTTCCATGTCGAGGAAGTGACCGGCCTGCTGCACGCTCTGGAAGCTGCAGTGACGCACGTGCTGGGCGAACTGGCGGGCGTCGGCGGCGCTGGTGTATTCATCCCATTCGCCGTTGACGAACAACAGCGGGATGTCGATGGCGCCGGCAAAGCTGACGCAGGAACGGCCGTCCATGTTCAGTACGGTTTCCACGTGAAAGCCCATCTGCCGGTATTCGTAGTCGTGCAGGGTGGCCACGTGGCGGTGGTTGAAGCGCTTGAATAGCGAGGGCAGGTGTTTGCCAATGGTGTCGTTGAGCAGGGCGCCGATGTTGTCGCGCTCGCAGGCGCTTAACACCTGCAGGCCACGCTCGAGGTAGTCCTGCATGGCGGCGTTGATCACCGGTGAGAAGGAGTTGATCACCGCTTTGCGGATGCGCCGCGGTTGCCGGGCGAGGGCTTGCAGGGTGGCGATGCCGCCCCAGGAGAACGACAGCACCAGGTCGCAGGCGAAGTGTTCGATCAACTCCAGCAGGATGTCGGCTTCTTCTTCGCGGCTGATTGGGCGGGTGTGGCTGTTGTGCGCGCGTGACTGGCCGGCGTAGGGCAGGTCGAACAGTACGACATTGAATTGCGGGTAGAGGTAGCGCACGGTCTGGGCAAAGGATGCCGTTGTCGATAGCGAACCGTTGACCAGGATGATGGTCTGCTCGGCGGCGTCGGCACGGTAGTGCTCGGTGTAAACCCGGTATTGCCCCTGAATATCCAGCACTGCAGTTTCTGCTTTCATGGTGTGTCTCCCTGTCGTGCAGCGCACAGATGCCGCGCAGCAATGTCGATGCTGCGCGCGCTTTATGACAGGTAGGCAGGTGCCTGAAAAATAGAAACGGGGTCGGCGGGTACGGCTGCCGTTGTGCTGATTATGGGTGTTGCGCGGTGCTCGCTGCAGGCCTTGGGAGTGCCTACTTGCACGATGTGACTGGTAAGTCACTTTTTGCTCTTGCTGCTGATTCAAGCAGGACTCGCCGGTGACTGCAAGCGGTTATGTGGGTGTTTTCAGATCAAGGCGATTTCGCCGGCGCTGAGCGGGCGGTACTGGCCGGGTGCCAGGTGTGGGTCGAGGTGCAGCTGGCCCATGGACTCGCGGTGCAGGCCGATGACCTTGTTGTGGAAGTGGCCGAACATGCGCTTGACCTGATGGTAGCGGCCTTCATGCAGAGTCAGCAGGGCGCTGTTCTGGCCAAGGATGACGAGCTCGGCGGGGCGCGTGGTGAGGTCTTCATAGGCGAAATACAGGCCGCGGGCGAAGGCCGCGACACAGGCCGGGTCGATCGCTTGCTCGGTCTCGACCCGGTAGACCTTGCCCAGCTCGCTGCGTGGTTCGGTCAGGCGTCGCGACCACAGGCCGTCGTTGGTGATCAGCAGCAGGCCGCTGGTGTTGAGGTCAAGGCGGCCGCCGATGTGCAGCTCATGCTTATCAGGTTCGTCGAGCAGATCGAGCACGGTGCGATGCTCATCGTGCACGGTGGCGCTGACCACGCCGGCCGGCTTGTGCAGCATGAAGTAGCGCGCCGGCTTGCCGGCCTGCAGCACCTGATCGGCCAGCTCGATGCGTTGGAAGGCGCGCACCTCATGACGGCCCTCGCGGCAGGTCTGGCCGTCGACTTTGATCGCACCGCCGGCCAGCAGGCGCTGGACCTCCTGGCGATTGAGGGTCGGCAGGTTGCCGAGGAAGCGGTCAAGACGCATGGTGATACTCGGGCGGGCGCGAAGTCAGGTGACGGCGGGTGTGGGTGCCTGGCCGGCACAGCGTGGGCACAGGCAGCTGACGTTGCGCTCGGCGGCCGGCAGGGCGGCTAGGCGCGCGGGGTCGATGGCCACGCTGAAACACCAGCAGGCGGCGGTGGCCGTTAGCGGGTTGGCCAGGCCGCATTGATTGCTCTGGCCGCACACTGGACAGCGCTGGGGCTGACTGGTGCTGTTCATGCGGATGGCCCGGCATCGACGCACAGGCGGTTGCGTCCGGACTCCTTGGCGCGGTACAGCGCCTTGTCGGCACGCCCCAGCAGGCTGTCGAGGGAGTCGTCGGTGCGCAGTTCGGTTAGGCCCAGGCTGGTGGTTACCTGCAGATTGACGCCGGCGAAGGGGTAGCGGTTTTGCTCGGTCTGCAGGCGGATTTTCTCTGCCAACTGTTGGGCGGTGGCGCTGTCGGTGTCTTTGAGCAACAGGATGAACTCTTCGCCACCCCAGCGACAGACGATGTCGGCCTGGCGAAGGCTGCTCTTGAGCTGGCGGGCAAAGGCGCGCAGCACTTCATCACCGGCCAGGTGGCCGTAAGTGTCGTTGAGCTGCTTGAAGTGATCGAGGTCGATCAGCAAGGCATGCAGTGGGCTCTGGCTGCGCTTGGCTTCCTGCAGGGCCTGGCCGGCGAGGATGTTGAAGCCGCGACGATTGGGCAGTTCGGTGAGCACATCGGTGGTGGCCAGGGCCTCGATGCGTTGCTGGTAGCGGCGCATGACGATGCCCACCGAGGTCAGCACGATGACGGTCACTAGCAGGCAGATCAGCAGGTTGAGGTAGAGCGTCTGGCGGATATTGCCGAGTGCCAGGCTCTCATGCTGGTCGACAAACAAGTACCAGTTCAGCTCGGGAATGTAGCGCACGTTGAGGAAGTGGCCGTTGTCCTGCACCTGATATTCGAAGCTGCCGCTTTGCGGTTTTGGCAGTTGGCTGAGCAGTCCGGCCAGCGGCGCTACATCGCGTAACTGTTGTCCGACCTTGGCGCCCATGGGCCCGCCTGCGGCGCCGGTGAGGGTAATCTGACCGCTGCTGTCGACGAAAAACACGCTGCGCTGATAGCGCTTCTGGTAGTCGTCGATCAGTTTCACCACGGCATCCACTGCCAGGCCCACGCCGGTCACGCCGATAAAATTGTCGTTGTAATCGAAGACTTTGTAGTTGATGAAAAACGTCAGACGATCAGCGTTGGCCATGTCGACATCGACGTTGATTTCATAGGGCGCCTGCATGCTGCGGGTGTGGAAATACCACTGGTCGCGGGCTGTATTCTCATTGACCTGCTTGAGTATGCCCTTGGCCTGGTAGTAGAGACGGGTGTTGTCGGAGACAAAGAAGGCGGTGAAAGCGCCGTAGTTGCTCATGATCTCCTGCAGATAGCGGGTCATCTGCGCCGGGTCCTGTTCGCCGGCCACCACCCAGTCGCGGACAAAGGTGTCGCGGGCCATCATCGACGAGATCAGCACCGGGCGCACCAGATCCTTCTGGATTTCCGAGTACACGGTGTCCGAGGTCAGCGGCAGTTCGCTGTTGATGATGTTGTTACGCAGGGCTTCGCGCGAGGTGTAATAGCTGACCAGCGAAGTGCTGGCAAAGCCACCGCCGAGCAGTAACACGAGCAAGAGCAATAAGGATATTTGCGTGGCTTTGGGGAGGCGCAGAGGCATGAACACATCCGGTTTGTGAGTAAGCCCAAAGGCCTATGCTAGCGCGGGCGGGACAGGCCGTCACGGCGCTTTGCGTGGGTGCTCTGGTGGTATTGGCCGGCTCGGCCGTCCCTTGGTTCGGTTGCCGTTTGCCGCCTGCTATCTGTTAGCGTAACGGCCCTGGCGGTGTGGCAATGGTGCTCGCACGGCCCGTCGTCCGACCGAGGAGTTGAGCATGCCGATGTTGAAATACGCCAAGCCCGTGGTGGTGCTGTTCTGGCTGTTGGCCGCGTTCAATGTGCTGGTGCCCTTTGCTGAGCCGTGGGCGGTGCGTTTGAACGGGCTGGCGCTGATTATCGTGTTGGCGCATGTGCTTGAGGTGCTGCTGTTTCATCGTCGCCTGCAAGCCCAGTCGCAGCCTTGGTTGGCGCGTGGACAGGTGCTGCTGTTCGGCTTTTTTCACCTGCGCACGTTGCGTTGATGGACGAAGGGGATGATTGATACGCCGCGCTTAAGCCTTGCGGCAGTTGTTCAGATCACCCCAACTTCATCATCATCGATCAAGCGATTCAGCCCGCCCAAGGCAACCCGCGCCTGGGTGCGGCTGAGTAGCTTGGACTGCGCCGCCGGCGGCAGGTCGGTGATGCGCAGCACGCCTTTGTCCATCAACACCTGCACCAGGTCGTCGAGCACGCGGATCATGTCCAAGTCGCTCTGCTTCAGTTGCAGCAGGCTCGACTCGACATCCTGATTGGCGAACCAGGCTTGAACTTCCTGAGCATCAGCCGCCAGGGTCTCCTGCGCGCCGACAAAGGCGGCCGCCTCCACACGGATCAACTGGCCCTGCGCGTTGCGTTGTACATACAGCATGGGTAAAGCCTCCAGCTTTGCGCGCCTGCACAGAAATTCATGCCCTGTCCCGTGGACAGGGCATGCTGCTCGCAGTTTAGCTGTGATCGACCTTGATGGTTGGATCCGCGTTGGCGATAAGCGAGTTGATCGAGGTGCTGGAGAGGTCGAAGCCGTCAAGCTTGATGGTGGTATCGGCATGACTGGCAACTGTGCCGCCGGCAACATTCAGTTGACCGGTGGAGCTGATCAGCAACGAGTTGCTGGTGGTGTCGATCTGCAGGAAATTGCTCATGGTGGCATCGGTCTCGCCCTGCAACAAATCGCGCAGGTCGATGCGGTCGCCTTCGCTGGGGTTGAAGTCGGTCACGACATCCTTGCCCAGATCACCCGTTTTCCAGACAAAGGTGTCGGCACTGGAGCCGCCGGTGAGAATGTCGTTGCCGAGGCCGCCGCGCAGGCTGTCCGAGCCGCTACCGCCATTCAGGGTGTCGTTATCGTCGCCACCAAAAAGAATGTCATTGCTGGCATCGCCGATCAGGATGTCATTGCCGGCATCACCATTCAGTGTATCGATGCCATTGCCGCCTTCCAGTCGGTCGGCTCCCGCGCCACCGTTCAGGGTATCGGCGCCATTGTCGCCGCGCAGCAGGTCGGCTTCGGCAGTGCCGGTGACTGAGTCGTTGCCTGAGCCCAATTGACTGAGTTGCGACGTGCCATTGGTAATGGTGAGGTACTGCTGGGTGCTGGCGGAGTCGCCGTGCACGGTATTGGTTGCGGTAAATGCCAGTGTCGTAGATGCCGTGCCGGCATTACTGAGCTGCAGGTTGCCGAGTGTCCAGCCAGTCAAGTCAATGCTTTGGTCTGGGTTGGTGGCCGTCTGACTATGGCCATTGCCATCGCTGATGACCATGCCCGCGACCAGTCCGGTGACAGCCAAGGAGGTGTAATTGCCTGGCGTCAGTGCAAGGCTCATGACGCTGCCGTCATTGGCAATGGCGGTGTCATGGAAGCCGCTTTCTACTGAACGAATCGCTGCCACCTGGGCGGCGGTCAGCACTTGACTGTAAATTCGCAGGTCGTCCAGCTTGCCCTGGAAGTAGCGATTGTCGGTTAGGTCAGATGCGCTGGCATCGTTGGCGAAGTTGTTGTTGGCGCCCAGGGAGGTGAGGCGATTAAGGGTGCCCGTGAAAGCCGCATCGTTAGGGTTGCCCTGTGCTTCCAGGTTGCCGTCGACATAAATCTGCACCAGCTTGCTGCCCGCATCGCGAGTGATGGTCACGTGGTGCCAGTTGCCATCGCTAACGGTTGTGGTGCTGTAGACACCGCCTACGTTGCCGATGCCGAAGCCGATCTTGCCGGTATTGTTGATGGCCCCCCACTGGATGTCGTTGCCGCCACCAGAATGCTCGCTGCCAAGCACGGTGGGCAGGTTCCAGGAGTTGCCAGCGCCGTTTGCGCCACCCAGTTGGGTGGTATTGACCCAGAAGGCCAGGCTAGAGGTGCCGAGCAGGGCCTGGGTTGAATCTGGAGTCAGGTCGACCCGGTCGCCGTTATCGTTGAAGCTGATGTTGTTGCCTGACGTGTTGTTACGGCTGTTGGTGATAAAGCTTGGTAGCTGGGAACCGCCGGCGTTATCGCTGTCATTCAACGTGCCACTTTGCCCCGTGGTGCCATTGAGGGTCGTGCTGCTGCCTCGGGCTTCGTTGAATGTCCATTGCCCTTTGGTGGCGAGAGTCAGGGTCGGCGCACTGGCATCGTTGACTGGCGTCAGGTCGAGGCTGGCAGAACCATTCGCGGACAGGCTGCCATCGGTCACGCTGTAGTTGAAAGTTACGCCGGAGTCGTCGTTAGCCGCTGGGGTATAGCTCCAAGTGCCGTCGTCATTGTCGACCAAGGAACCGTTGCCGGAAGCGATGGTCAGGTTGCTGGCGGTGAGGCTCGGGTTATCAACATCACTGGCATTGGCCAGCAACTCGGCCTGGGTGATCAGGCGTGCGCCACTGTCCTCGGCGATGGCGTTCAGAGCCACCGGGGTAGTGACTGGCGCATCGTTCGTGCCGCTGATGGCGACCGTGATGGTTTGCTCGGTGCCGTCTTCGGCGCGCACGGTGAAGGTGTCGCTCAGGCTGCCCGTATTGTTGAGGGCGTTGACCACCGGATTGCTGTTGTCGAGGCTGTAGGTCCAGACGCCGCCAGCCGTGATGGTGAAGGTGCCATAACCGTTTTGCGAGGCTGTTGGGGTGCTGATGGCCTGGAAGACATTATTGCTGTTGTCGACGTCAATGGCGGTCAGGGTGCCGCTGACGGTGTTGCTTGGGCTGTCTTCAATCACTGCGCCGCTCGTGGTGCCGACGATCACGGCCGCATCGTTGCTGCCGGTGATGGTGATGGTCACGGGCTGGTCGACGAAGTTGCCAGTCCCGGTATTACTGTCTTTCGCCCTGACGGTGTAATGCAGAACCAGGGTCTGGCCCGCCGGGATGAAGTTGAAGGCCTCGCTACCTGAGTTGAAGCTCCAGTTGATGCCGTGCGGATTGCCTTGCTGAGTGGTGCTCGGCTCGCCGCCGGAAACCGTGAGCATGGCTTTGAGTAGCGTATCGCTCGGCCGTGGTCCGGCATAGCTGCCATCGACGCTGAATGCAGGGGCTTTGCTGACAGTTACCTTATCTGACGTGTCGACATCGAAGATGCTCAGCGTACCTGCTGTTGTGAGGCCGCTGTTGGTTTCTGCCAGGCTGGCGCTGGCGCTGTCGGTGCCATTAATCGTAACAACCGGAGCATCGTTTTTGCCATTGACGTAGACGGTCAGGGTTGTGCTGCTGGTGGCACCCTCGCTGTCGGTAATGGTGTAGGTGAAGGTGTCAGTCACGTGCTGCTTGAAAGCCAGTGCCTGCACCTCGGATTTGCTGTTATCCAGGGTGTAGGTGTAACTGCCGTCAGCATTGATTTTCACACTGCCATAGGTGCCCATCACGCTGCTGGACACGCTGCCACTGGCGCTGATTGGGGTGCCAGCGGCCACCCCTGTGACGGTGATGCTGTCGCCTAAATCGATATCGACATCATTGCTCAGGACATTGCCGCCGATAATCGTGGTGCTGGCCGAGTTGTCGTTGTAGCCGGCTTGATCATCGTCGTCTTCGCCGACGCGAACGGTATTGGCGACTGCCACTGGCGCGTCATTGACCGGGTTGACCGTCACGGTCAGGGAGGTGGCGGTGCTGGCCGGTGCGGCGCTGCCGTCTACGGCAGTCGCGGTGACGGTCAGGTTGAAGTCGGCGTGGCTGTTGGCTGGCGGGGTGATGGCCAGGCCGGCGAGCTGATCCGGAGTCAAAACGATGCTGCCGCCGCTGATGCTCAGGATGTCGCCGGCGGTGTTGCTGAGGACGGCGCCGACTGGAATGTTGTCGAGGCGAATGCTCAGCGTCTCGCTGCCGTCGGTGTCGGTCAGGGCGGAGGCGATGTTCAGCGCGATCGGGCTGTCTTCGTCACCGCTGACGGCGCTTGCCGCCAGGGTCGGGGTGTCGGAGATCGGGTTGACGGTGAGGCTGACGGTTTGCGTCAGGCTCTCGCCGGACGCGGCGTCCGTAACGGTGTAAGTGAAACTGTCCGGGCCGCTGTAGTTGCCGTTCGGGGTGTAGCTGTAGCTGCCGTCGCTGTTGAAGGTCAGGGTGCCATTGCTGGTGCCGCTGGCCAGGGCGTAGGTCAGGCTGCCACCGGAGGTGGTGCTGTCATTGCCGGCCACGCTGGCATTGATGACGGGCACGTCTTCGTCGGTGCTGGCCGAGTCGTTGGCGGCGCTCAGGTCGGTGACCGGATTGACCGTTACGGCCAGGGTGGTGGCGGTGCTGGCCGGTGCGGCGCTGCCGTCTACGGCAATTGCAGTGACATTCAGGTTGAAGGTGTCGTGGCTGTTGGCTGGCGGGGTGATGGCCAGGCCGGCGAGCTGATCCGGGGTCAGAACGATGCTGCCGCCGCTGATGGTCAGGATGTCGCCGGCGGTGTTGCTGAGGACGGCGCCGACCGGAATATTGTCGAGGCGAATGCTCAGCGTCTCGCTGCCGTCGGTGTCGGTCAGGGCGGAGGCGATGTTCAGCGCGATCGGGCTGTCTTCGTTACCGCTGACAGCGGTTGCCGCCAGGGTCGGGGTGTCGGAAATCGGGTTGACGGTGAGGCTGACGGTTTGCGTCAGGCTCTCGCCGGAGGCCGCGTCCGTGACGGTGTAGGTGAAGCTGTCCGGGCCGCTGTAGTTGCCGTTCGGGGTGTAGCTGTAGCTGCCGTCGCTGTTGAAGGTCAGGGTGCCATTGCTGACGCCGCTGGCCAGGGCGTAGGTCAGGCTGCCACCGGAGGTGGTGCTGTCATTGCCGGCCACGCTGGCATTGATGAGGGGCACATCTTCGTCGGTGCTGGCCGAGTCGTTAGCGGCGCTCAGGTCGGCGACCGGATTGACCGTCACGGCCAGGGTGGTGGCGGTGCTGGCCGGTGCGGCGCTGCCGTCTACGGCAATCGCAGTGACGGTCAGGTTGAAGTCAGCATGGCTGTTGGCCGGCGGAGTGATGGCCAGGCCGGCGAGCTGATCCGGGGTCAGGACAATGCTGCCGCCGCTGATGGTCAGGATGTCGCCGGCGGTGTTGCTAAGGACGGCGCCGACTGGAATGTTGTCGAGGCGAATGCTCAGCGTCTCGCTGCCGTCGGTGTCGGTCAGGGCAGAGGCGATGTTCAGCGCGATCGGGCTGTCTTCGTTACCGCTGACAGCGGTTGCCGCCAGGGTCGGGGTGTCGGAAATCGGGTTGACGCGGATTGACGCCGTGGCTGGGCTTGCATCGGTCGCGCCGCCGCTGTCGAGTGCGGCGTACAGGAAGCCGGTGTCTCCGCTCCAGTTGGCGGTGGGTTTGAAATAGACCGTGCTGGCATTGACGGGTGTGCCGGCGCTGATCGGTTGAGTGCCGGCGGCATCCAGGTACAGGGTGCCGTTCGCTGGCAGGCTGGTGATGACAAAGCCGTTAAGCGTGCCGTCTACGTCAGCGCCGGAGAGGGCAATGGCGATGGTTGCGTCTTCATCGCCCGCGACCGCTACGTCGTTGGTGGTCGGTGCATCGTTGCTGCCGGTCACGGTGATGGTGATGGTGGCGGGGGGCGATACTGCACCGTCGTTATCAGTGGCGGTGTAGGTGAATGTCACGTCGCGGCTTTCACCGTCCGCCAGGGCGTCAAAGTCGGTGCCCGGTGTGAAGCTGTAAGAGCCATCGGCATTGAAGATCAGGCTGCCGTTATTGGCGCCAGGACCGCTGACCAAGGCGTAGCCGTTGGGCACGATGGTGCCGTCGATGTCGGTGGCTGGCGGCACCTTGTCGCTCAGTACCGCATTCTCATCCGTGCTGATGATGGCTGGCAGTGCGACTGGCGGTGTGTTGACGTCGATCGGTGCATTGTCGGCGGGTGTGTTGCTGTCCGCTAGGCCGAGTTGTTCTTCTGCGCTTGTGGCGGCAAAGCCCAGCCCTGCGGTTGGATAACCTACGGTGGGGTCGATCTGCTCGGCTGTGGCATCCAGTAATACAAAGCTGTGTCCGCCGCCCGCTGCACCACCACCGCCACCTGCACCGCCGCCGCCCGCCGCCGTGGCTTCCAGCTCGGCAGTCGGGTCGAGGCCAAGGCTAATGGCTTGTTGCAGCTCGCTGACCGAGAGTTCGGTATTCGCCGCCGCCACTGCTGGTTGCGCGTCGTCGACGGCGGTCCATTGCGAGTCGCGGCCCAAGTCCAGGGTGCGGCCGTCGCTTAGTTCGAGGCTGATCATGCCTTCCGGTCCCGTCATTACCTGGTCGCCGGCAAACAAGCGGTCACCTTCAATCAGCAGTCGGCGTACACCGTCCGGGGAGAGGGCAAAAACTTGGCCGACAATGCTTTTAACGACGGCGATGCTGCTCATGACTGCTCTCCATTTTGACTGCTGATTGGCTTCCGAATGCGTGCGCTCTTGCGGGCGAGGAGGGAGGCCAAAACTAATTAAGGGTGTTATCTGTCACAAAATCAGCGGCTTATAAGTTTTTGGTATTGACTTTATAGCCAGGTGTTGACGCCTGTTAGGCTAATCCTAAACAATTGACATAATGATGTCACTTTGAGATTGCTTGCGTCTTTATTAGTCTTTTCCGTCAAATTTAAGGCGTCAATTTAATTGACGCCTTTCCTCGCTTCATCATGGATGTTCTTACATCAAGGAAATTTTTTCATTATGCGCTTGCCAGCTCTTGGTTTTGTTCCCTTCGCTCTAATTCTCAGTTGTCAGGTTCAAGCGCAGACCCTGCAGCAGGCCATGCAGGCTGCGCTGGATGTGCATCCGGAAGTTCAGGCGGGGGTTAACCGTCGGCTGTCGGCCGATCAGGACTTGCAGGCGGCCAAGGGCGGTTATCTGCCGCGCATCGATTTACTGGCTGGCACGGGCCGTGAAGGCACCGATGACGCCGGCACGCGCACCGACAGCAATCACTATGAAACCCTGACCCGCAGTGAGTCGAGCCTGCGTCTGCGGCAGATGGTGTTTGACGGTTTCGCCACCTCCAGCGAAGTCGGGCGCCAGCAGGCCACCGTCAATTCGCGGGCCTATGCCTTGCTGGGCAGTGCCGAGCGCACGGCGCTGGACGTGGCTCAGGCGTATATAGATGTGCTGCGCCGCGAAGAGCTGGTCAATCTGGCCAATGAGAACCTGCTGCGTCACCAGCGTGTGCACGACCAGATTCGTCTGCGCACCGAGCGCGGCGTCGGACGTACGGCGGATTTTGATCAGGCCGAAGCGCGTCTGGCCCAGGCCAAGAATAACCTGATCACTGAACAGACCAATCTGGCCGATGCCCAAGTCAACTACTACAGCGTTGTTGGGCAGGACCCGCAGGAGCTGAGCCTGCCGCCTGGTCTGGTTGGGCAACTGCCGGCCAGCCTGCAGGAAGCACGTCAGCAGGTGCGCGAGAACAGCCCGTTGCTGCGTTCCGCCGAGGCGGATGTGACGGCCACCGAGCAGCAGTATGAGGCGGCCAAGTCGACCTTCTATCCGCAGGTGGATGCCGAGCTGATGCAGGGCGCCGACAACAACTTGGACGGCACCCGTGGTCACGTCAATGAATGGCAGGCCATGCTGCGCATGCGCTACAACCTGTTCGCTGGCGGCAGCGACAAGGCCAACCTGCAGTCCAAGGCCTACCAGACCAACGAAGCCATGGATATTCGCAACAACGCCTTGCGCGTGTTGAGCGAGGAAATGGGCCTGGCCTGGAACGCCCTGACCAACGCCCGCGAGCAGTTGCCGATCGCCAGCGACTATGTGGACTACAACACCCGTGTGCGTGAGGCCTATCAGAAGCAATTCTCCCTCGGCGAGCGTTCGCTGCTGGACTTGCTGGACAGTGAAAACGAACTCTTCACCTCCCAGCGTCGCCTGGCCGATATCCGCTTCAATGAGCTGTTTACTCAGTACCGGATCAAGGCGACCATGGGCCAGTTGCTGAAAAGTCAGGGTGTCGTTGCGCCGCTGGCGGCAACACCAGCCACGGAAGTTCAGAGCAAGGCACAGTTGCCGGGCCTGAACTGAGTTCCTTTTAGTCCGTCAATCGAGTGTCCAGCGTGGTCGTAGCTGTCAGTTCATCGTTGTCCCAGGGCGACCCGCGTGGGCGCTATGACGATCCACTGCTGGACAGCCTGCTGTCGCTCTGTGTGCTGCATCAGCGGCCCGCCAGTCGGGCCATGCTGACGGCGGGCTTGCCCTTGCCGGCCCAGCGCCTGAATGCCGAGTTGCTGCCCCGTGCCGCCGCCCGTGCCGGGTTGCAGGGGCGCTGGTTGCGGCGCGACCTGGCGCAGATTCCAGCGATTGCCATGCCGGCCTTGCTCGAGTTGCGCGAGGGGCGCAGTGCCATCCTGCTGGGTTGGGCGACTAACGGCGATGCACGCTTGCTGCTTAGCGAGAGCGAAGGTGGCGAGGTGCAGGTCAAGGCCGAGCTGCTGGCCGAGGACTACAGCGGCCAGGTGTTCTTCGCCCAGCCGCGGCATCGCTTCGATGTCGGCCATGGCAACCTCATTCCGCGGGCGCGTTCCTGGTTTCGTGACACCCTCAAGCGTTCGCGCTGGCTGTATATCGATGCAGTAGCGGCCAGCCTGCTGATCAACCTGATCGGTCTGGCGGCGCCGCTGTTTGTGATGAACGTTTACGACCGCGTGGTGCCCAACCAGGCCACGGCGACCTTGTGGGTGCTGGCGGTGGGCATCACCGGCGCCTATGTGTTCGACCTGATCCTCAAAACCATGCGCGGCCTGTGCCTGGACCTGGCCGGCAAGAAGACCGACCTGATCATCTCCGCCACCCTGTTCGAGCGCATCATCGGTATGGCCATGCGCCACCGGCCGGCGCGGGTCGGCAGTTTTGCGCAGAACATCCATGAGTTTCAGACCCTGCGCGATTTTCTCGCGTCCTTGACCCTGACCAGTCTGATCGACCTGCCGTTCACCCTGTTGGTGTTGTTGGTTATCGGCCTGCTCGGCGGCCATCTGGTATGGATCCCGGTGCTGGCCTTTCCGCTGGCGGCGCTGTGCAGCTGGGCGCTGCAAAAGCCGCTGGAAGAGACTATGGAAAAGACCATGGCCCTCTCCGCCGAACGCCAGTCGTGCATGATCGAGACCCTCGGCAGCCTCGATGCGGTCAAGGTCAACAACGCCGAGAGCGAGCGCCAGTACCAGTGGGAGCAGACCATCGGCACCCTCAGTCGCCTGGAGCTGCGGGTACGCATGCTCTCCAGCCTGGCGATGAACATTACCCTGTTGATCCAGCAACTGGCTGGCGTGACGATGATTGCCTTCGGCGTGTACATGATCATCGACGGCAACCTGAGCATGGGCGGGCTGATCGCCTGTTACATGCTCAGTGGTCGCGCCCTTGGCCCGCTGACCCAACTGTCCGGGCTGCTGACTCGCTACCAGCAGGCGCGTCTGACCATGACCAACATCGACCAGATGATGGAGTTGCCTCAGGAGCGCCACGAGGATGAGCGGCCACTAACCCGCCAGAGCCTGCAGGGCGCCCTGGAATTCCGTCAGCTGGACTTCAACTACCCGGGCCAGCAGAACGCCGCGCTCAAGGGCATCAATCTGGTCATCCGCCCAGGCGAGAAGATCGGCATCATCGGCCGCAGTGGCTCGGGCAAAAGCTCCCTGGCCAAGCTGCTGGTGGGGCTGTACCAGGCCGACGGCGGCAGCTTGTTGGTGGACGGCATCGACATCCGCCAACTGGATGTCAGCGACCTGCGCCACAATATCGGTTATGTGCCCCAGGACATCCAGTTGTTCAGCGGCAGCCTGCGCGACAACCTGGTCAGCGGCGCCCGCTATGTCGAGGACGAGCTGGTGTTGCAGGCCGCGGAGCTGGCCGGTGTGCACGAATTTGCCCGTCTGCATCCGCAGGGTTATGACTTGCCGGTGGGCGAGCGTGGCCAGCAGCTGTCGGGCGGCCAGCGGCAGAACGTGGCCCTGGCTCGGGCCTTGTTGCTCGACCCGCCGATTCTGCTGCTGGATGAACCCACCAGTTCGATGGACAACACCGGCGAAGAACGCCTCAAGCAGCGCCTGGCGGCGGTGATTGCCGACAAGACCGTGCTGCTGGTCACCCATCGTGCCTCCATGCTGACCCTGGTGGACCGCCTGATCATCATCGACCGTGGCCAGGTGATCGCCGACGGACCGAAAGCGGCGGTGATGGAAGCGCTGAAAAAGGGGCAAATCAGTGTCGCTTAATACTCGTTTGCAAGCGCTACGCCGCGCCGTACAGGCCTATTTCACTGGTGGCCGGGTCAGTGGCGATGAGCCGCTGCCGGAGGTCAACAAGGCCCTGGTGGAAGACGCGCCGCGCGTGGTGCGCCTGACCATCTGGGCGTTGGTGGCGTGCTTTGTGTTCTTCCTGCTGTGGGCCAACTTTGCCCTGATCGATGAAGTGACCCGTGGCGATGGCAAGGCCATCCCGTCATCGCGGCTGCAGAAAATCCAGAACCTCGAAGGCGGCATCGTCGCCGAACTGTATGTGCATGAAGGCCAGGTGGTGGCGGCCAACGCACCCTTGTTGCGCCTGGACGACACCCGCTTTGCCTCCAATGTCGGCGAGACCGAGGCCGACCGTCAGGCCCTGGTACTGCGGGTCGAGCGCCTCAGTGCGGAAGCCGAAGGGCGCGCCTTGAACGTGCCCAGCAGCGTCAACGAGCTGGCTCCGGGCCTGGCGGCCAGCGAGCAGGCCTTGTTTGCCAGCCGCCAGCAGCAGCTGCAGGACGAAGTGGCCGGGCTGGAAGAGCAGCTCAACCAGCGCCGTCAGGAGTTGCGCGAGTACAGCTCCAAGCAGAGCCAGTACCGCAGCAGCCTGGGCTTGCTGCGCCAGGAGATCGCCATGTCCGAGCCGCTGGTGGCGGAGGGCGCGATTTCGCCGGTGGAAGTGCTGCGCCTCAAGCGCGGTGAGGTGGAAACCCAGGGCGAGCTGCAGGCGATCACCTTGGCTATCCCGCGTGCCGAGTCGGCGATCAAGGAAGTCGAGCGCAAGATCGACGAAACCCGCGGGCGTTTTCGCAGCGAGGCGCTGACCGAGCTGAACGAGGCGCGCACCGAGCTGAGCAAGATCCAGTCCACCGGCAAGGCCCTGGAGGATCGGGTCAGTCGTACCCTGGTTACCTCGCCGGTACGCGGCATCGTCAAGCAACTGTTGGTCAACACCATCGGTGGGGTGATCCAGCCGGGCAGCGATCTGGTGGAGATCGTGCCGCTGGACGACAACCTGCTGGTGGAGGCACGCATCCGGCCGCAGGACATTGCCTTCCTGCATCCGGGGCAGGAGGCGATGGTCAAGTTCACCGCCTATGACTACACCATTTACGGCGGCCTCAAGGGCAAGCTGGAGCAGATCAGCGCCGACACCATCACCGATGAGGAAGGCAACAGCTTCTACCTGATCAAGCTGCGCACCAACAAAAGCCACCTCGGTACGGTGGAGAAGCCCTTGCTGATCATCCCTGGCATGGTGGCCTCGGTGGACATCATCACCGGTAAGAAGAGCATCCTCAGCTACCTGCTTAAGCCGATCATCCGCGCCCGCTCCGAGGCGCTGCGCGAGCGTTGATGGCCTGTGCTGCCCACAAAAAAGCCGCGTACTCGCGGCTTTTTTGTGGGCAGCGGAGCGTTATTCGACAAACAGCTTCTGCACCGCCGAGAAGTCCAGCTTGCCCTGGCCCTGTTTCAGCAGCAGGCGATACAGCTGCAAGGCCAGTGCGCCCATCGGCGTGCTGCTGGCGGTGGCTTGTGCGGCTTCCTGGGCCAGGCCCAGGTCCTTGGCCATCAACTCGGCGGCAAAGCCATCGCGGTAGTCTTTCGAGGCCGGGGCGTTGGGCATCACGCCGGGCCAGGGGTTGTACTTCTCCAGTGACCAGTTGCCGCCCGAACTCTGGCGCATGATCTCGGCCAGGGTTGCCGGGTCCAGGCCGTTGGCGACGCCCAGGGCCATGGCTTCGGCGGTGCCGATCATGTGCACGGCCAGCAGCTGGTTGTTGCACACCTTGGCCACTTGCCCGGCGCCTTCGGGGCCGGCGTGGAAGATGTTCTTGCCCATGCCGGCGAGGATCGGCTGGGCACGCTCGAGGGTGGCGGCATCACCGCCGACCATAAAGGTCAGGGTGCCGGCCGCCGCGCCCGCAGTGCCGCCGGATACGGGCGCATCGAGCAGGGCAATGCCGCGCGCGGCGGCCGCCTGATGCACCTTGCGCGCCGCCTCCGGGGCGATGGTCGAGCATTCCAGTACCAGGCTGCCGGGCGCGATGGCGCTGAGCAGGCCGGCATCACCCAGATACAACCCCTCCACATGGCGACTGGCCGGCAGCATGCTGATCACCACTTCGGCAGCGCTGACGGCATCCGCCGCGCTGCTGGCGGCGCGGGCACCCTGCGCGGCCAGTTCATCCACGGCGCTGGCCACCAGATCAAACACGCTGAGGCTGTGGCCAGCGTTGAGCAGGTTACGGGCCATGGGCAGGCCCATATGGCCAAGGCCGATAAAAGCGATTGTTGTCATTGTTATGCTCCTGCCAGATAGATGTGCGCGGATCTAGCTCAGTGTGCTGTGCCGAGCAGTTGGTTGATGCGAGTGAAAGGTGCTGCCCGTTTGGCAAAATCGAAGCTGCCGTGCAGCTGTACTTCCTCCGCCGCGCGCAGGAATGCGCCGAAGGCTGCACGGGCCAGGGATGATCCCAGGCTGATGCGTTTGACGCCCAGCTCCGCCAGCTCGGCGACGGTGAGCGTGAGCGAATCCAGGCCCATCACCACGTTGACGGGTTTGGGTGCCACGGCACGTACGACCACGGCGATCTCTTCGCGGCTGCGCAGGCCTGGTGCGTAGAGCACATCTGCGCCGGCTTCGGCATAGGCCTGCAGGCGGCGGATGGTGTCGGCCAGGTCGGGTCGTCCATGGAGAAAGTTCTCCGCCCGAGCGCAGAGCATGAAGGGGAATGGCAGGCTGCGGGCGGCGCTGGCGGCGGCCTGGATGCGTTCCGCGGCCAGCTCAAACGGGTAGATTGGCTGTTCGAGCACACCGCTGGCATCCTCAATTGAGCCGCCGACGAGGCCGGCCAGGGCGGCTAGGTGGATGGTTTGGGCGCACTCTTGCGGGCTGTCAGCGAAACCATTTTCCAAGTCCGCAGCGACAGGCAACACTGTCGCGCCGATGATCGTTTGGGCGTTGGCCAGGGTTTCCTCGCGACTAATTAAACCTTCGCCATCGGCTCGGCCCAGGCTGAAGGCCAGGCCCGCGCTGGTGGTGGCCAGTGCCTCGAAGCCGAGAGCGGCCAGCGCCTTGGCCGAACCGGCATCCCAGGGGTTGGGGATGACGAAACAGCCAGGGCGCTGGTGTAGGGCGTGGAAGGCTAGGGCGCGTTCTAGCTGGCTAGGCATGCGGGACTACCTGGGATAAATCCGCCAGCGGATGCTCGCCGTCCCAGGCGGGCTGGAAGTGGGCGGCGATCTCGGCGGCGGAGATGCCGCTGACCTCGGGCCAGTGCCAGTGGGGCTGGTTGTCCTTGTCGATCAGGCGTGCGCGCACACCTTCGGGGAACTCCGGATGGCGGCAGCAGTTCAGGCTCATGGCGTATTCCATGCGGAACACCTCGGCCAGGGACAGCTGCTTGGCGCGACGGATCTGCTCCCAGACCAGGTGTGCGGTCAGCGGGCAGCCTTCGCTGAGGGTACGGCCGGCGCGAGCCAGCAGCGGGTCCTGGTCGTTTTGCAGCTGGCTGATGGCGCGCCAGGCGGCGGGCAGGTCGGCGACATCTAACAAGCTGTCGAGCTGCTCCCGGCGCGGCAGCCATTGCGCCGCCGGCAACTGGGCGCGGGCTTCGTGCTCCAGGGCTTTGAGCAGGCTGTTGAGTTGCAGGGCCGGTTGCTCTTGCCAGTTCAGTTGCTCCAGGCCACTGAGCAGGGCGGCTTGCTGATCGTCGCCCAGGCAGCGGTCAGCCAGGTTGAGGTCCAGGGCATCGCGGGCGTTGACTTGTGCGCCGGTCAGGCCGAGGAACAGGCCGAGCTTGCCCGGCAGGCGGGCGAGGAACCAGCTGCCGCCGACATCGGGGAACAGACCGATGCTGATTTCCGGCATGGACAGGCGGCTGGACGGCGTGACGATGCGGATCGATGCGCCTTGCATCAGGCCCATGCCGCCGCCCATGACATAACCGTGGGCCCAGCAGATCAGCGGTTTCGGGTAGGTGTGGATGCGGTAGTCGAGGCGGTATTCGTCGGCAAAGAAGCGCCGGGCCAGTTCGGGGATTTGCCCCGGTTGTTCCCGGCAGGCCTGCACCAGTTGCAGCACATCGCCGCCGGCGCAGAAAGCCTTGGGGCCGTTGCCGCGCAGCAGCACGCAGGCGATGCTCGGGTCGTCGGCCCAGGCCGCCAGTTTGCCGGCCAGGGCTTCGATCATTGGCAGGGACAGGGCGTTCAGGCTCTTCTCGGCGTCCAGGCTGGCGATGCCGATACGGTAACCGTGCTGGGCGTGGCGCTCTTCAAAGTGCAGGTTCATGGGCGGTTCCATCGACCGGGTGCAGGGCTGTGGCGTCCTGCACCCGGCGGGTTGAGGGGGGATTATTGGTTGCGCCACTGCGGCTCGCGTTTTTCCAGAAAGGCGTTGACCCCTTCGCGGGTGTCGTCGGCGTCGAACAGGTCGACAAAGCCTTCGCGCTCGGCAGCCAGCCAGGTGCTCGGGGCGCGTTCACGGGCGCCCTGGATCAGCGGCTTGATGGTGCGTACCGCGACCGGGCTCTGCCGCGCCACCTTGGCTGCCAGCAGCAGGGCGGTGCCGCGGGCTTCGCCGCTGTCCACCACCTGCTCGACCAGGCCGATGCGCAGGGCGGTTTCCGCATCCACTCGTTCGCCGCAGAGGATCATGCGCTTGGCCCAGCCTTCGCCGACCAGCCAACTCAGGTGCTGGGTGCCGCCGGCACAGGGCAGCAGGCCCACTGCGGCTTCCGGTAGGGCCAACTGCACCTGGCGCTCGGCGATGCGGATGTCGCAGGCCAGGGCGCATTCCAGACCACCGCCCATGGCGTAGCCGTTGATCGCGGCAATCGATACGCCGCGGAAATCGCGCAGGGCCTCGAAGGCTTCGCCAAAGCGCCGCGCCAGTTCGCGGGCGCGGGCCTTGTCGCCGTCGGCGAACAGCTTGAGGTCGGCGCCGGCGCTGAAGAACTTCGGTCCCTGACCGGTGATCACCAGGGCGTAGATGTCGTTATCGCGGTTGAGGTGCTCGACCAGCTGCTTGAGGCCGATCAGCGAGTCGCGGTCCCAGGTGTTGGCCGGTGGGTTGTTGATGGTGACCAGCGCCGTGTGGCCGTGTTTTTCCACGGTCAGCTTGTGGGTCAGATCGAAAGCATGGCTTTGGTAAGCTTCCAGGGCATTGCTCATGATGCGTCCTCGTCTCGATTGCACGCTTCCCGCCCCTGCAGAGGCGAGAGGATTTAAAAATTACAGCAATTGATCGAGCATGCCACCTTGTTCCAGTAGGCGCCGCGCGATGATCACGCGCATGATTTCGTTGGTGCCTTCGAGAATCTGGTGCACGCGGCTGTCGCGCACCCAGCGCTCCAGCGGATAGTCGTTTAGATAACCGTAGCCGCCGTGCAGTTGCAGGGCCTCGTTGCACAGCTCGAAACACTGGTCGGTGGCAAAGCGCTTGCCCATGGCGCAGTAGAGGCTGGCTTCCGGGTGCTGGTGGTCGAGCTTGTGGGCGGCCAGGCGGACCATCTGCCGGCTGGCGGTGAGGGCGGTGAGCATGTCGGCCAGCTTGAACTGCAGGGCCTGGAACTCGGCCAGCGGCTTGCCGAACTGCTTACGCTCCTCGACGTAGCGCAGCGATTGCTCCAGCGCCGCTTGCGCCGCGCCCAGGGAACAGCTGGCGATGTTCAAGCGTCCGCCGTCGAGGCCCTTCATGGCGTAGACGAAGCCCTGACCTTCCGGGCCGATGCGGTTGCCGGCGGGAATGCGCACGCCGCTGAAGGTGATCGAGCGAGTCGGCTGGGCGCGCCAGCCCATTTTCAGCTCATTGCGTCCGTAGCTGACACCTTCGGCGTCGCCCGGTACCAGAAAACAGGAGATGCCCTTGGCGCCGTCTGCCCCGGTACGGGCCATGACGATCAGCACCTCGGTGGAGCCTGCGCCAGAGATAAAGCACTTGCTGCCATCCAACACGTACTCATCGCCTTCGCGGCGGGCACGGGTGCGCAGGTGGGCGGCGTCGGAGCCGGCGTCCGGCTCGGTCAGGCAGTAGGACGCCAGCAGCTCGCCGCTGGTCAGGCGCGGCAGCCACTGGTCCTTCAAGGCCTGGTCGGCGAACGAGGCGAGCATCCAGCTGGCCATGTTATGGATGGTCAGGAAAGCGGTGGTGGCCACGCACCCGGCCGACAACTGTTCGAAGATCAACGAGGCCGACAGCCGCGACAGGCCCAAGCCGCCGTCGGCTTCGGGCAGGTACAGGGCCAGGTAGCCCTGTTCGGCAGCGCGGCGGATCACGTCTGTGGGGAAGTGATGATCACGGTCCCAGTCGGCGGCGTGGGGACTTAGCTCGTGGGCAGCAAATGCGCGGGCGCTGTCCACCAGCAGGCGTTGTTCTTCGCTCAGGTCAAAATCCATAGGTCCTCATTGCAGGGTTGTGGGTTGGCCCGTGGCCCGGCGCTCCGCTTGCCATTCGGCAAGGCTGGGGGCGGCGTGCTGGCCATCCAGTTGGTGGATGATGTCAAAGTAGTCCTGGCGCTGGGCACCCTTCATGACCTGATCCCGTGGTTTGACTTTGACCACGTAGACACTTTGCACGTTCTGGTGATCGAAGGCGCGCCATTGCTGCTCGCCCTTAAGCAAACTGTAGCGGTGTCCTTCCAGTGCCTTGATCAGCGTTTCGCTGTCCAGGCTCTTGCTGCGGCGGGCGGCATCCGCCCATTGCTGGACGATGCTGTAGGCCGAGGCTGCCGAGCTGGACGGGTAGACGCCATAGTGTTGGCTGAATGCGTTGACGAACGCCTTACCACGCTCCGAGCCTTCGCGCTCTGGCACCTGCCAGGTCCAGGGTTCGGTGCCGATCACGCCTTGCATCAGGGTTGGGCCGGCCTGTTCGACGATGCTCTGGGTCAGGTTGGGTGCAACGATCTGCATGCGTTTGTTCAGCCCCAGTTGGTCGACGATGCCCATGGCATGCACCAGGTCCTCGCCGAACAGCACCAGGACCAGAACCTCGGCCGGGCTGGCCGCCGCCTGTTTGAGGGCGTTGCGATAGTCGCTCAGGCGCGCGCCGGGGAAGGGCACTTTGAGGCCCGGATGCTGGTTGGCATCCTGGGTGCCGGTGGTTTCGCGCAGGGAGCTTTCACTGGTGGTGCCCCAGGTGTAGTCGGCGGTGACATAGAAGTAGCGTTTGCCCGGCAGGCTCTTGGTCAGCTCTTGACCGAGGGCGCGGGCGCTCATCCAGGCGCTGTTGCACTCGCGGAACATATAACGGTGGCCGTCTTTGCCGGTGGTGTCGTTGGAGTAGGTGAGGGTGCCGAAATACAACAGACCGCGTTCCTTGGCGCGCTTGCCGGCGGCAATCGCCACGGCGCTGGAGGCCCCGCCAAACAGCATGACCGCACCTTCGTCGGCCAGTTTGTCGACATTGCGCACGGCTTTTTCCGGGCGCGAAGCGGTGTCCAGGCTGGATAGGCGCAGCGGCCGGCCAAGCACGCCGCCATTGGCGTTGAGCTCTTCAATGGCCAGCAGGGCACCACGCATTTGCGCCACGCCTTCCTCCTTGTAGCTGCCGGTGCGCGGGTAGTTGAAGCCGAGGGTGATCGGCTCGGCGGCCTGCGCACAGGCGGTAAGTCCGGCCCACAGGGCCAGGGTGGCAGTCAGTCGTTGCATTGCAATCCTCCATAAGCGAGTTATCCCAGACTGACTGTGACGTCAGGATATGGCTCGGAGGTATCCCCATTTGGTCTAAAGCGACACTTTGCCGCGGCCAACGGGTTCTCACTTCAACTGAATGGTCATGTTCGGTCCGGCGACACTGTCGTCATCAAACCAGCGGCTGGTGACGGTTTTGGTTTCGCTGTAGAAGCGCACACCCTGTTTACCGTAGGCGTGCAAGTCGCCATAGAACGAGCCTTTCCAGCCGGTGAAGGAGAAAAACGGCAGGGGCACCGGCACCGGCACGTTGATGCCGACCTGGCCGACTTCCACCTCATGCTGGTACTGGCGCGCCGCGCCGCCCGAGCGGGTGAAGATCGAGGTGCCGTTGCCGTAGGGGCTGGCGTTGACCAGTTGGATGGCTTGTTCCAAGTTGTCGACTTCCATGCACACCAGCACCGGGCCGAAGATTTCTTCGCGGTACAGGGCCATTTTCTGGGTGACGCCGCGGAACAGGGTGGGCCCCAGCCAGTTGCCGTCCGGGTAGCCGGGCACCGTGCAGTGGGAGCCATCCAGCAGGCAGTCGGCACCTTCGGCTTTGCCCTCGGCGATCAAACGCAACACGCGCTGCTTGGCTTGCTGACTGATCAGTGGGCCGTAGGCGGCAGCCGGGTCATTCCAGTAGCCGGGCTTGAGTGCGGCCATTTGCGCCTGCAGCTCGGGTATCCATTGCTTCGATTCGCCGACAAACACCGCCACGCTGATGGCCATGCAGCGCTGGCCGGCGGCGCCGCAACTGGCGCCCACCAGGTTGCTGAGCACTTGCTCTTTGTTGGCGTCGGGCATGATCACCATATGGTTCTTGGCGCCGGCGAAGGCCTGCACACGCTTCATCTGTGCGCTGCCGGTGCGGTAAATGTGCTGGCCGACGGGCACCGAACCGACAAAGGAAATGGCGCGAATGTCCGGGTGGGTGAGCAGGGCGTCGACTTGTTCGCGACCGCCGTGCAGCACCTGCAACACGCCTTTTGGTGCGCCGGCTTCGATAAACAGCTCGGCCAGGCGATTGGGGGTCATCGGGTCCTGTTCCGAGGGCTTGAGGATAAAGGTGTTGCCGGCGGCGATCGCCAGCGGGAACATCCACAGCGGAATCATCGCCGGGAAGTTGAACGGGGTGATGCCCAGGCATACGCCCAAGGGTTGCATCCAACTGGCGGTGTCGATACCGCGAGCGACGTTCTCCATGGTCTCGCCCATCATCAGGCTGGCGATATTGGCGGCCTGCTCGACCACTTCAATGCCCCGCCAGACATCACCCTTGGCGTCGGCGAAGGTCTTGCCGGTTTCCGCCGCAAGGATCTCCGCCAGTTCGTCGTGGTGCTCCTTGAGCAGGTGCTGATAACGCAGCATCAGCCGGGCACGGTCCGACACCGGCACCTCGCGCCAACTGAGGAAGGCCTGCTTGGCGCTGGCGATGGCGGCTTCAATCTCTTCGTGGGTGGCTTTCGGCGCCAGGGCCAGCACGTGCTGGGTGGCCGGGTCGGTCACTTCGATCAGCTCGCGGGAGCGGCTTTCGACCCAGTCGCCATCGATCAGTTGCAGGATTGTCTTCGCCATCGTCTGCTCCAGTGGCCCGTGGATCGGACCTGATGGCACTTTTATAGCCTGGGCCGCCGCTGTTGTGGATTGACGATCTTGCTCAATGGATGGACGATCTTGGCATTGAAAGTGACAGGCAATCCCCATGAGCAGTCGTGTACAAACTTCCAACTGGCCGCTGCCGGCCAATGGCCTGCGCTTTGTCACACCGCCGCGCCTGCGCCGCACCCTGGCCACGCATGCCTTGACCCGCGGCTGCTACCCGCTGGCCATGGGCTTTTACCCCGAAGCCCACGGCCACCAGATGCAGCGGGCGCAACCGGACGATTACCTGCTGATCTATTGCCGCGCCGGTTGTGGTTGGTTGGACGTTGGGGATGGACGATTAGCGGTTGGTGGTGGCGATCTGTTGCTCCTGCCAAAAGGTCTTGCCCACGCCTACGGCGCCGATCCGCAGCGGCCCTGGACCCTGTACTGGGTGCACTTTGCTGGCGAGCTGGTGAGCGAGTTTTTGCGCCCGCTGGGGGCGGCGCCGATGCTCTCGATTGGCCTGCAGCCGCGCCTGCTGGCGGAATTCGACAGCCTGCTCAATTTGCGTCGCCAGGGCCTGAGCCTGCCGCACTTTATCCATGCTGCTCAGCAGTTGCAGAGCTTGCTTAGCGGGCTGGCGGTGCTGCCGGCACGGGCCACCTTGAAGTCCGGGCGGGTGCTGGATGTGGAGGCGGTACAGGCGGTGATGCGCGCCCATTTGCACGGCAGCCTGCAGCTCGATCAACTAGCCGCGCAGTTCAAACTGTCGCGCTTTCACTTCGCCAAGACCTACCGGGCGTTGACCGGGCGGGCGCCGATTCAGGACTTTATCCAGCTGAAAATGGCCCATGCCTGCCGGCTGCTGGACGAGGGTGCGGCGAGCATCGGCCAGGTGGCGCAGCAACTGGGCTATGAGGACATGTATTACTTTTCCCGCCTGTTCCGCCAGGTGGTGGGCATGGCGCCCAGTCATTACCGGGCGCTGCACCAGGGTTAAGGCGAGCACTTGCCTTGACTTGCCTGGGGGGCTTGTCTAGCGTGCCGCCTCCATTCTTTGTCCGAGGGCTCAGCCATGCACGCCGCCGATAACGTCAAACTCGAAGCTGGCTGGAAAGCGGCTCTGCACGATGAATTCGACAAGCCCTATATGCGCACCCTGGGGGAGTTTTTGCGCGCGGAGAAGGCGGCCGGCAAGGTGATCTTTCCGCCAGGGCCGCTGATCTTCAATGCCCTGAACTCCACCCCGTTGACGCAGATGAAGGTGGTGATCATCGGTCAGGACCCGTATCACGGGCCAGGGCAGGCCCATGGCCTGTGCTTCTCGGTGCAGCCCGGAGTGCCGACACCGCCGTCATTGCTGAATATTTACAAAGAGCTCAAACGTGACCTGAATATCGATATTCCCGGCCATGGCTGCCTGCAATCCTGGGCCGATCAGGGCGTGCTGCTGCTCAACACCTCGCTGACCGTGGAGCAGGCGAATGCCGGCTCCCATGCCAAGGCCGGCTGGCAGCACTTTACTGATCGGATTATCGAGGTGGCCAGCGAGCGCGGCGAACACCTGGTGTTTATCCTCTGGGGCGCCCATGCGCAGGCCAAGGAAAAGCTCATCGACGCCAGCAAGCACCTGATCCTGAAGTCGGTGCATCCGTCGCCGCTGTCGGCCCATCGCGGTTTTATCGGCAATGGGCACTTCAGCCGGGCCAACAAGTTTCTTGTGCAGCACGGCCAGACGCCGATCGACTGGCGCCTGCCCGCTCAGGTGTGAGTCTTACTGCAGCATGCTCATGGCCGCTTCCATGGCAGCATTGAGGTCTTCGTCCTCGTGGATGTCCTGGCTCGGGTCCAGGCCCAGCTTGGCGAACGCCGGAATCTGGCTCCAGTCCAGTTTGGTGTAAGGGTGCTCGGTGCCGATATAGCTCTGCAGCGTGGCGACCTGGACGATATCGACGTAGTCGACCTTGGCCGAATCGCGGCTGAAGTCCAGGTACTGGCTCGGCACCATGGCGATCTGCTCGGGGAATTCCCAGGTGCGCAGGATCTTGTCGCCGATGATTGGGTGGATCTGCTCAATCACATGGTTGAGGCTGATCGAGTCGGACAGCAGCTCGTTGTGGTCTTCGGCGTAGGTCAGGATCGGTAGGGCGCCAATCATGTGCACCAGGCCGGCGAGGGTGGCCTGGTCGGGCAGCAGGCGGGTGAACTGCTTGCACAGCACGTGGCAGATGCCGGCGATTTCGGTGCTTTTGTTCCACACTTCGCGCATCTTGCGGTCGACCACGTCTGAGGTGGCCTGGAACATCTGCTCCATGGCCAGGCCGGTGGCCAGGTTGCAGGTGTAGTTGATACCCAGGCGGTTGATGGCCATCGACAGGTCGGTGATTTCCTTGTTGGTGCGCAGCAGCGGGCTGTTCACCACCTTGATGATGCGCGCGGTCAGGGCCGCGTCGTTGCCGATCACCTTGCTCAGTTGTGGCGTGCCGATATTCGGGTCTTCGGCGGCTTCGCGCACTTTCAGGGCCACTTCCGGCAGGGTAGGCAGGACCAGGTCGTCGTTGTCGATGGCCTGGATCAGTTCCTGTTGGACTTTATCGGCAAGCTTGCTCATCTCGGTTCTCTTGTTCTGGCGGTTGCCCGTACAGGTTGCTGTGCGGGCCAAAGGGTTCTAGCGCTGAATTTCGCGGTCAGCGTCCAGAGTATAGGGTAGGTCGAGGCGTTGCAGGGCGGGGCCCTCCAGGCTGCCCAGGTGCAGGTTGCCATCCAGCAAGGCGTCTTCCTGAACCACGGCCAGCAATTCAATACCGGCGCTGCTACGGGCGGCCAGCACCACGTCGCCAACGCTGCTGCCGTGCACCGGCGAGAACAGCGGCGTTGCCACGGCTGGCGCGGCGTCGCCGGCCAGGCTCAGGCGATACAGGCGGCGCTTGAGCTTGCCCAGGTATTGCATGCGCGCGACGATTTCCTGGCCGGTGTAGCAGCCCTTCTTGAAGCTGACGCCGCCGAGGGCCTGCAGGTTGATCATCTGCGGGATCAGCTGTTCGCGGTTGGCGCCGAACACTTGGCCTACGCCTGCGCGCACCTGGGCGAGCAGCCAGTCGTTGAGCGGCGCTTCGCGCAGGTGCGCATTAAGCGTCGCCAACACTGCCTCGGCTTGGGCTGCGGGGGCCCAGAGTTCACTGCGGCCATCGCTGAGGCGCACGGCGAGCATGCTATCGACGTGTATCACGCTGTCCGCCGTGGCTGGCAGGTTCAGGCCAAGGCTGGCCAGCACGGCATCACCGCCTTGCAGGCCGATGCGCAGCCAGTGGGCGCTTTCGTCGCTCAGCTTGGATTTGCTGAACGCCGCGTACTTCTGCAGGTCGGTCAGTTGGCTGTCGAGCAGCTCACTGGCCATGGCCAGCAGGTAACCATCGCCTTGCTGGACAATGCGAAAGCTCGACAGCATGCGACCCTTGGGGGTGCAGCGCGCGCCCAGGCTGGCGCTGTCGGCACTCAGGTAATTGAGGTTGCAGGTCAGCTGACCTTGCAGGAACTTGCTGGCGTCCGGGCCGCGTACGGCCAGCAGGCCTTCGTGGCTGAGGCGGCAGAAAAAGGCAGAGTCGGTGAACACGAGGTCGGTCATTACTGATCGCTGGGCAAAAGTCAGGGTTGTCATCATAGAGTGCTGCCGCAGGCTTGTCAGCGGGTGCAGGCAAGCGCCGCGCCCCGCTATAATGCCGCTCTATTTCGAGGAGCGACTCCATGGTCGATACGACTGAACTCAACCGCCTGTTCTGGCACAGCCGCCGCGGCATGCTGGAATTGGATGTGCTGCTGGTGCCTTTCGTGCGCGAGGTGTTCGCCACGCTGGAAGAAGACGACCAGGAGCGTTATCGCAAGCTGCTGACCTGCGAAGATCAGGACATGTTTGGCTGGTTTATGCAGCGTGAAGTGCCGGAAGACCCGGATCTGAAGCGTATCGTCGACATGATCCTGGATCGTGTCCAGCCCAAGTAAACCCTTCGAATGCCGCTGGCAGGCCTCGCGCCTGCTGCTGTGGCTCTATCTGTTGTGCCTTGGTTTGGCGGTGCTGGCCGTGAGTCTGGCCGCCATCCCCAGGTGGGCACAACTGCTGGCCGGCGGGCTGGCTCTCGGTCACGCGGCCTGGAGCTTGCCTCGGCACATTCTGCTGACCTCCCCTCAAGCCTTTACTGCCCTGCGTCACGATGCGGCTGGCTGGCAACTGTGGAATGCCGCCCAGGGCTGGCAGGCGGTGCAGTTGCGCCCCGACAGCCTGGCGCTGCCGTGGGCGGTGGTGGTGCATTTCCGTCTGCCGGGCGAGCGCTGGGTGCGCGGCCTGTGCATCCCGCGCGATAGCTTGGCGCGGGAGGTGCATCGGCGTTTGCGCGTGCGCCTGAAGTTCAGTCGGCGTAGATGGCAGGCACCAGAATAGTGTCGCGGGCCTCGGCCAGTTGCTCCGGGTAATCGAGGGTGTAATGCAGGCCACGGCTTTCATGGCGGAGCATGGCTGAACGGATGATCAACTCGGCCACCTGGGCCAGGTTGCGCAGCTCGATGAGGTCACGGCTGACCTTGTAGTTGCTGTAGAACTCGTCGATTTCGTCCAGCAGCAGACGCACCCGGTGCTGGGCGCGCTGCAGGCGCTTGTTGGTGCGCACGATGCCGACGTAGTCCCACATAAAACGCCTTAATTCGTCCCAGTTGTGCGCAATGATCACGTCCTCGTCGGAGTCGGTGACCTGGCTGGCGTCCCACCCCGGCAGGGTGCTGGGGATTTTGACTTGGGCCAGTTGCGCACAGATGTCGGCGGCCGCCGAGCGGGCGTAGACGAAACACTCCAGCAGCGAATTGCTGGCCATCCGGTTGGCACCGTGCAAACCGGTGAAGCTGGTTTCGCCGATGGCATACAGGCCTGGAATGTCGGTGTGCCCGGCCTGGTCGACGACCACGCCGCCGCAGGTGTAGTGCGCCGCCGGCACCACCGGGATGGGTTCGCGGGTGATGTCGATACCGAAGGTCAGGCAGCGTTCATACACGGTGGGGAAGTGCGACTTCACGAACTCGGCCGGCTTGTGGCTGATGTCCAGGTACACGCAGTCGATCCCCAGGCGCTTCATCTCATGGTCGATGGCGCGGGCGACGATATCGCGCGGCGCCAGTTCGGCGCGCGGGTCGAAACGCGGCATAAAGCGCTGGCCGTTGGGCAGTTTGAGCAGGGCGCCTTCGCCACGCAGGGCTTCGGTCACCAGGAAACTCTTGGCTTGCGGGTGATACAGGCAGGTGGGGTGGAACTGGTTGAACTCCAGGTTGCCCACTCGGCAACCGGCGCGCCAGGCCATGGCGATACCGTCGCCGCAGGCGCCGTCGGGGTTGCTGGTGTACAGGTAGACCTTGGCCGCGCCACCGCAGGCGAGCACGACGAAGCGGGCGCTGTAGGTGTCCACTTCACCGCTGGCGCGATTGAGCACATAGGCGCCGAGGCAGCGATGGCCGGGAAGACCGAGCTTGCGCTCGGTGATCAGGTCGACTGCTACGCGCTGTTCCAGCAGTTCGATATTCGGTCGTTGCCGGGCCTGGCCCAGCAGGGTGTTGAAGATCGCCGCACCCGTGGCATCGGCGGCATGGATGATGCGCCGATGGCTGTGGCCGCCTTCACGGGTCAGGTGGAACTCGAAGCCGCCGTCTTCGCGGGCGTGCTCATCATCGCGGGTAAAGGGCACGCCCTGTTCGATCAGCCAGTCGATGGCTTCGCGGCTGTGCTCGACGGTGAAGCGCACCGCATCCTCGCGGCACAGGCCGCCGCCGGCATTGAGGGTGTCTTCGACGTGGGATTCGACCGTGTCGGCATCGTCCAGCACGGCGGCGACACCGCCCTGGGCCCAGTAGGTGGAGCCGTTGTCCAGTGTGCCTTTGCTCAGCACGGCAATGCGCAGGTGCGGCGGCAAGGTGAGCGCCAGGGTCAGGCCTGCGGCGCCACTGCCGATCACCAAAACGTCGTGCTGAAAATGTTGGCTCATGTCCGATATCCGCAAAAAAAGCGCTGGCTAGTATATAGATGGGGTCGAGTGCGCAGTAGCGCCGCGCAACCTGGCTGTACCGGTGGGGAACTTTTCCCCGTGTTGCGCTTCTATAGGCGCGCGCAGACCACGGCATGTGGGTGTACTGCTGTCTTGTAACGGATTTTCCGTATTTCTGCTCAACTGCAATAAGATTGGCGCCGCAGTCTGGCACGGGTCAGGCTGAGCGGCGTCACGCGGAGTCGAAGGTATTCTGCAGGAAGCTTGCGTGAGGG